>PPYF01026775.1_pt1 | contig 54813 bp, 37 predicted proteins | sample 1559871 | NCBI WGS metagenome assembly PPYF01 (sample SAMN08240021, study PRJNA423297) | Human gut metagenome, whole genome shotgun sequencing project.
AAATACGAATCATGTAACATAATTTGAAATTGTGGTTTAATGGTTACATAAATATAATCATTTTCGCCCAATTTCACAACAGGCAAGAACCATAAAATCAGTGCTGTATTGTAAATTCAGTGAACAGCTCCGTGAACAGGAACCGGTGTTCATAAATCTGTTCACGGTTATTTTTCGTCAACTTCATCATATTTCACCATTCTGTCACCTTGTTCACGAATGGCGGCTTTCCAGATTCCTGCGATACCGGCGTAAAAGAGTTAAAAACACGGCTAAATCAGACATCATATAGTTAAATTTCTAAATTGATGTTAAAATTCGTCTGAAATCAACTCAAAACGCTCGAAAAGTGGGGTTTTGAACCTTGCGGAGCGTATGCCGACCCCACTTTAAGGTTGACAAATCGCAGAAAAATGCAGAAGACTAAGAAGTTACGCTTGGTGAGTCTGCAACCGTGAACAAATTGTTCACGATTCCGGCTGTTCACGAATTGCACACCTCTTAACCCTACAATATGCTTTATTCTGCCGGATAGGGACATTACAAAAATCGCTGAAACTGTCTTAGTTTCAGCGATTTGCTTGATTTTGCCGTTTGGCTTTGTGACCCCGGTGGGGCTCGAACCCACGACCCAATGATTAAGAGTCATTTGCTCTACCAACTGAGCCACGGAGTCATTTTCTTTGCTTGCGGGGGTTGGTGTTGTTCCCGTTTTGCGAGTGCAAAGTTAGGACTTTTTTTTATTGTGTGCAAATTTTCCGGAGAATTTTTTGAGATTTTTTACAAATTAACGAAATAAAGGCTGTTTTTTTAATATTTATAGCTTGTCAATCGCTTTTTTTCGTTAACTTTACACAATAATTCCGTGGTGTGTGCTTTTTCATGGTCGAAGCCATTGGGAAACATATCACCGTGGAATGCTCTTCCTCATAAAGACTAATTTGTAAATAGCTCGAAATATTAGATTTAACCCTTAATATCAATCACAAGTTATGAACAGTAAAGTTCTTTATCTTGCTCTCGGCGTAGCCCTTCTGGGAACGACAAGCTGCTCCAAGAAGCTGGGCGAGTTCCAGAGCAACTATTTCAACACCACTCCGACTCCCCTGGAGACGGTTGGTCAGAACGTGCCGGCTACCATCACCGGCAACATCCCGGCAAAATTCATGGTAAAGAATGCCAAGGTGACAGCCACTCCCGTGCTTGAGTATGCCGGAGGTTCCGTGCAGGGCACGCCCGTGACCATCCAGGGCGAGAACGTGCGCGCCAACGGTCAGGTAGTAAGCTACAACAACGGCGGAACTGTGCAGATCCCTTTCAATACTGAATACAAGCCCGAGATGGCTGAGTCGAATCTCTATCTCGATTTCCAGGTAGACCAGAACGGCAAACTCTACGGACTTCCCCGCGTGAAAGTTGGCGAGGGTATCATCGCCACTTCCACACTCGCTTCGGCCGCTACGGTTCAGCCCGCTGTGGCCAAGGATAAGTTCCAGCGCGTCATCAACGAGAAATATACCGCCGACATCCGCTTCCTCATCAATCAGGCAAAGATCCGCAACAACCAGATCACATCCGAGCAGTATGTGGACCTCAACAAGCAGCTTCTTGCCGCCAATGAGGCTCCCAACCGTGAGATCGCAGGCGTCAACATCGCTTCGTATGCTTCTCCTGATGGTACACTGGCTTTCAACACCGAGCTTGCAGAGAAACGTGAGAACGTGACCACCAAGTTCATGGAGAACCAGCTCAAGAAGGATAAGATCACCGAGTTCGGCGAACTGACATCATCATTCACTCCCGAGGACTGGGAGGGCTTCCAGGAGCTCGTGTCGAAGAGCAACATCCAGGACAAGGACCTCATCCTCGGCGTACTGAAGATGTATAAGGATCCTGAGGAGCGCGAGAAAGAGATCCGTAACCTCTCCGGCGTATTCAACGAGCTCGCCGACCAGATCCTTCCCCAGCTCCGCTATTCCAAGATCCAGGCTTCTATCAACGTGATCGGCAAGAGCGATGAGGAGCTCATCAACCTCTTCAACACAGATCCTTCCAAGCTGACAGAAGACGAGATCCTCTACGTAGCCACCCTTACCAACGACAACACCCGCAAGATGGAGGTCTACAACAAGGCCACCCAGATCTACCCCAACAGCTACCGCGCTTTCAACAACCTCGGTATGACCAAATACGAGGCCGGCGACTATGCGGCAGCCAAGGCTGATTTCGAGAAGGCCAAGAAACTCGATCCCTCTTCGAAGGAGGTTGACATGAACCTCGGTCTCGTGCAGCTCCTCGACGGCAACTACAGCAAGGCTAACGAGCTCCTCGGCGCCGCTGCCGGTGTGCCTGAGACAGCTGACGCTCTCGGCGTATACTATCTGACACAGGGCGAGGTAGCCAAGGCCAATACAGCTTTCGGCAACGCCAAGACCAACAACGCCGCTCTTGCCAAGCTTCTTGCCAAGGATTATTCCGGCGCACAGTCTGTGATCTCCGCTATCCAGAACCCCGACGCAACGACCTATTACATCGCTGCTCTTATCGGCGCACGCACCAACAACGAGAGCGCTGTGCTCAGCAACCTCCGCAAGGCCATCAGCCTCGACAGCAACATGCTGAAGCAGGCTAAGGAAGACCTTGAGTTCGCTCAGTTCAACCTCAACAGCCTCTAAGGTGATGAAGTGTGAGAGGCGATCGGGGTGTATCGTGTCGCAGACTGATTGTGGACGTTCCACAGACGATGAAGCCTGCCGGTGCGCATTATCGGGCGTGCCGGCAGGCTTTGTCGTTTATTTGTGTTTTGACTCGGTTATGTGCGTTGATTGACAGGAGGGCTGCTTATGGAGGAGGGGAAAGTCCGGCTGAGGAAATGGCCCGTATCAGAGCGAACCCTGCTCGATGAGGGTGGCGATACGGTCGATGATGGCGTCTTCCTCGTTTTTGGCGGGATTGAATCCGTTTTTCATGTTCATGCCGAAGAAACGGCCCACGGCCTGATAGAAGCTGGCGCGAAGCGAGCCCAGGAAAGCCTTGACTATGTGGTAGGAGTTCTGGTCTGTCTCCCGTGTGATTAACTTGAGCAATATCTTTCCCTGTCCTTTGGTCATGTGTTTGACCACCGGCTTATACTGATTAACAATGTCTTTTTCCAGACGTTTGAGATGCTTCTCGCGTGTCTTCTTGTCGGGGAGGGTCTGGATATATTCGTAGGTCTCGGTGAGGGCCGCGAACGCGAGCTTGGCGTATGGGAGCGTCTTGCGGACATCGCGCACAGTGCGCCAGTAGAATTCCTCCTGCTTCTTGTTCTTGAATTTCAGGGGAGGATATACGTAGAAATCATTGAAGACCGTCATACGGCACGTGTCGCCATATTCGTCAACGAAGCGGTAGAATCCCCGGTATCCCTTGATTTTCATCTCCGGAGTGCCCGAGAGTTGCGGAAGTTGCGGGGGGTCGGCATATGCCGTCGCACTCCCCAGCAGGAGCAGGAGAGCGGCGCACAGCATGTATTTTATCAGACCCCGTTTCATTTCAACTATATAACGTCTTAATACGACATAAATTTTAGAGGTTGTTTTAACAACTTCTTATTTTTTATCATGCCATTCATCAGATCTTCATGCACCGTCAGATATCTCATGTAACAAGGCCAGGACGGTGTCGCGTCCGAGACGCATAAGGGCGTCGACCATGCTCTTGCCGCGATCGATCTCTGCAGAGAGTTCGCGAGCTCTTTCTGCCACTGATTCCGGAAGCTCCCCGTACGTCGCGGGGAGAGATAAAAATTCGGCCAGAACATGATGGATGGCCAGGTTCAGGTCGGCCAGACTCCGTTGTTCTTCCTCGAGCACAGCGCCGAGTGCCGGCATGAGGTGCTGGAAGAAAGGTGTGCGCCCATAGACGGCGTCCATGGCGCCGGCATGCACATGCCGCCAGTTGCCATGGCCGGAAAGTGTGGCTGTGAGTTCCGCGCCATGACGTCGCAGTGCGTGCGATCCTCCGGCGACAGGCACGCTGAGCGCCATCGATCCGGTGTTGCCCGCTGTCAGGCAGCGGGCGAAGTCTTTGCCGCCGATATGCAGCGCCTTGTTGGCGAGGAGTATAGCCTCACTGTCGGAGAGTCCCGCGGCAATGCCTCTCCCCCATTCGACATACCATGCGAATGAGGGAGCATAGGGAGGTATCACCATTTGTCGTCGGGATTGGCGTCGCGCAGTATGCGGTTCCATCTTATCTTGCCGTCAAACCATCCCTTCTCCTCATCGAACGACGCTATGACAAACATCGGAGCACCCACGATATGGTCTTCGGGCACGAAACCCCAATATCGCGAGTCGGCCGAGCGGTCGCGGTTGTCGCCCATCATCCAGTAGTAGTCGAGCTTGAAGGTATAGTAGTCGGTCTGCTCACCGTTGATGTATATCTTGCCGTCGCGCACCTGGAGGTCGTTGCCTTCATACACCCTTATCGCCCTCTCGTAGACGGGAAGGTTGGCGAGGGTCAGATGCAGTGTGCTTCCGCGCTTGGGTATCCAAAGCTCACCCATGTCGGGGCGCGTCCATCCGTAGTCGGCGCCGAGGGGGAACATGCCGGAGAGATCGAAGAGACCTGTGGAGCTCTCCTTGCGGAGGGGACCGTTGACTTCAGGCCATTTCTCCACCTGCGCCTTCATCGCGCCCGTGAGAGGGACGTCGTAGAAGCTGAATCCTGTTATGTCGGCACCCACGGGAGCCATGCCATGGTCGTCGGCCCGTACGCCGATCTCGCTCCATTTCTCCTCGCTGACGGGGCCGCTGACGGGGATGATGTAGTTATACTGCACGTTGTCAGGTTCGGCAATTGGCCGGCCGTTGATGAAGACAGAGTCGTTGCGGATCATAAGCCGTTCGCCTGGGAGGCCGATTGCGCGTTTCACATAGTTTTCCCTGCGGTCTACGGGACGCCAGACTATCTCTCCGTATCTGTCTCTGTTCTGCTCCATGAACTCCCTGGGATTCTCGATGCCGCTGCGGCGCAGCTCGTAGGCTATCTGGTAATAGTCGGGATTCTGTATCTTGAGGGCCACAGTGTCGCCCTGGGGATAATTGAAGACCACGATGTCGCCGCGACGGATCTCCCTGATGCCGGGGAGACGGTGGTAGGAGAGCTGAGGATTGTCAAGATAGCTCTTTGTCCCGATCACAGGCATGGTGTGCTGTGCGAGGGGGAAATGGAGGGGTGTCTGTGGCACACGTGGGCCGAACAGAGTCTTGTTGACCCAGAGATAGTCGCCCACCAGCAGCGACTTCTCAAGACTTGAGGAGGGTATCTTGTAGTTTTGTCCGATGAAGGCGAAGATGAAATAGACGAGCACCAGTGCATAGACGATGGCGTCGACCCATCCCATGACCGTGCGGGTGGGCCCTTTTGTCTTCTTCCACCAGGTCCAGGGGATGTAGGCGGTGATGTAAATGTCGAGCAGAAGGAGCCAGAAAATCGATAGCCATGGATTCCCCATCCAGATTACCCAGAGGAAGAACAGCACCGAGACCACCCCGAAACGTATCCAGCGTGTGGTCTTTATCTCTTTAATTCTTTGGCGCAGGCTTTTCATCCCCTTCTCGGTGGGATCGGCCTTGGGAGTGTTGGTTGACGGCATGTAAGGTTTGTCTGTATGCTTTGAGTATTTATTTTTGCTTGTGGGAGCCGGTTGTCCGTGATTTCACAACGGTGGCTCAGGAGAAGAGGCCGGAGGTATGGGTAAGATCGGAGAGCATGTCGGCCACGGTGAAATAGCCTTTGCGTCCCTTGACCCATTCGGCGGCCTTCACCGCGCCGAGGGCGAATCCCTGGCGGCTCTTGGCCTCATGGCTGATTGTGATCTTGTCGACCGGGGAATCCCATGTCACGATGTGTGTGCCCGGCACCTCTCCTTCCCTTACGTGCTCTATGGGAAGCTTGTGTGTGTCGGGTTCTTTTCCCGGTTCAGGCTCCTCCCAGGCGTCGATGCGGCCCACGGCCTGCACCAGGTCTTCCGCCAGGGTTATGGCGGTGCCCGACGGATGGTCGAGCTTATGGATGTGGTGTATCTCCACCATCGAAGGGGTGTAGTCGGGGAAATCATTCATGACTTTCGCCAGATATCGGTTGACGGCCATGAAGACATTGACACCGATCGAGAAATTCGAACCATAAAGGAGGGAGCCTTTCCCTTTGTCGCACATGTCGCGGAGTTCCGGGAGCGCGTCGAGCCAGCCGGTCGTGCCGCTCACCACGGGCACCCCGGCTGCGAAGCAGCGCAGAATGTTGTCTACGGCTGTTCCCGGTGTGGAGAATTCTATAGCCGCGTCGGCACTGCGGAACTCCTCGCTGTTGAAGGCGTCGGCATTGTCGACATCGATGGTGCATACTATCTTGTGACCGCGGTTTCTGGCGATCTCCGCTATCAGATGGCCCATGCGGCCGTATCCTATGATTGCTATTTTCATTTGATTTTTATGGTTGAGGGTTTAGGGTTTATGGTTTAGGGTTTATGGTTGAGGGTTTAGGGTTTATGGTTGAGGGTTGGAGGGAAGACTACGGCTTTCAGCCGTAGCACGGTAATGCCATCCGGCTCAAATGGCTGCATTACCCTATCGCCTTTCCTTTTTTATCCTTTTTCTCTTTCATCCTTATCCTTTCCTTTTCTCTTTAACCTTTAACCTTTCCACTTTAACCTTTCCACTTTAATCTTTATTATTAACGTGGGAATGGCGGTTTTATGTTATGGGATGTGGGTTTCAGAAGCCGAAAGCCATATTGTCGACGTAGAGGGTCAGTCCTTCGGAGCCTATGAAGGCCTCACCGCACGATGACGAGGCCATGACCAGCACATGTGTCGGGGTTGCATCAGCGGGGGCCCATCCCACCTCCTCCACAGGCACGAGCTTACCTTTGGAGTTGCGTGCGTAGTAGGCCCGCTCGCCATTGAGGAGACCCATCCAGGGTTGGTAGAACGATTCTTTGGTTATGTCGCCGTAATGGATGGGGAGCTGATGACCTTTGGTCCAGGGTGTCGACTTGGAGAAACGCTCGCGTCCGGTGCCCACGCGCTGGGCGTAGAGTTTGCCGTTGGCGTCTTCCCAGCGTTTCTGAAGCAGCACATACACCTCGGCATGGTCGCGTCCGGGGAGTGTCTTCTTAGAGGAGAATCCCGTGGACTTGGTTCGCGTGTCAGATTCAGGCATGTCGACCATATAGTCGAATACGAGCGCTTTCGGTCGTTTCGCATACGGTATCCCCATTTCCATTTTTGAGTATGGGCTCTTGGTCGAGGTTATAGGCTCGAATACTCTTCCGAGGAATATCGAACCGGCCACCATCACATCCATGTTGATGAGCCCGAGCACTTTCACATGCTCCATCTTGGCTTCCATCTTCGCCACGCGGTTGCCGTTGACATCGCAGGGGGAGACGGTGTTAGACCCCTTCACCACTCCCGATACCTTTGCGTATACGTTGCTTGTGGCCCACGGGGAACCCCCGGTGTTGGTGTATGCCTTGTTGCCGGTGATGTGTGCGGTCGGGCCTATCGCGTAGATGGTCTTCTGCTTGCCTCCGAGCACTTTTGATTCCGTAATGTCGCGTGTCACCCATTGTGAGAAGTCGCCGAATTTAATCGGCTCCAGGGTGAGGGGCATGGCCTGCAGTGCGGCCATGACTAAAGTTAGTGTCAGAATAATTCTTTTCATAATTATCTGTCGGTTTTGTTGTCCGCATCCTCCTCCGTAGTGGAAGAGGAGAGAAACACATTCGAATTTCGGGCTATCACATCTGTCAGATCTTTCCCTCTCACTGCGGAGAGGGATGCGATCACCGCGTCTATCGTCGCTCCGGAGTCGTCGGTTTCGGCCAGGAGCGCATCTTCCGGGACTTCCTGCAATGCGGCGGGATTGAATTTAGGGGCGAACGAGAGCATGAATCCGGCGCGGAGAAACATCTCGGCCACGGTCGGTTTCCCTCTGAAACCGTGTATCATCCATCTCTGTCTCGGGTGGAAATCCTTTTTCATGCCTATTATCACATCGTGGGCGTGCACATCATGGATGATCAGCGGTTTGCGGAGTCTCTCCGCGAGTTCGGCCTGCCGTTTCATCACGAGCATCTGCCTGTAGAGCGGACCCCCTTTAAGAAGATCCACGCCACACTCCCCTATCGCCACGACGGCGGGATGGGCCGCGGCTTTCTCAAGCGCCTCCCAGACAGGCCCGGTTATCTCCTCAGTCGTGGCCCACGGATGTATTCCCACGGAATAATATTGTCCTTCCAATGGATGGAAGTTTTCCGGGGAGACATTTACCACCGCCTCGAACTGCGGGGCCGTGCGGTGGGTGTGTATGTCAAGAATCCTGTGCATATCCTAAAGATTTAAAGCGTTGAAGTCATAGTGGCGAGTGCCGGCTACGGCACAGGGTCGTATCCGCTTCCTCCCCAGGGATGGCAACGCGCTATCCTTTTCACGGCGAGCCAGGATCCTTTCAGGAGTCCGTGCTTGCGCAGGGCCTCTATTGCATACTGGCTGCATGTGGGCTGATAGCGGCATGCCGCGGGCAGCATCGGCGAGATGGCTCCCTGATAGAAGCGGATGGCGGCCACGAGGAGCATTGTCAGAGGATTGGTCATGGCTTTTCCTGTTGATCGTGCGTCTTGCCGGCATCGCTGACTTTGCGCATCAGTTTCTTGAATAATAACCCCAGTTTCTGCTCTATTGTTGAGTAGGGGAGGTTTTTGTCGTGGAGGTATATTATGGCCATGGAGAGGGTGCGGAGCCGCGGGTCTCGCTCCACTGCTTCCTTGAGCAGGAGGCGGTTGAGGCGGTATGCCTCGCGTATCCTGCGGCGCATGAGCACCCGGTCTACGGCATGCCGGCGCTTCTTCTTGGGCACCGTTATGAGCATCTGCAGGGAGTCGATGCGATCCGGCACGTGATCGCGGAATGTCTTGTCAAGTTCTTCCTCAGAGAGAGCCCTCCAGGCTATCCGCAATGGATATTCATAAAGGCTCTGGCCCTCACGGAAGAGAGGGTCGACCAAAGAACGGTGGCGGAGCTTTTCCCCTTTGCGGAGAGTCAGCCTTTTAGTATCGTTTTCCCCTTGAATCATAATGCAAAATTACAAAAAATCCGGCCGCAAGCCAAATCCGGTGGCATAAGAGACTATAAGAAACGAATAAAGGGGCAGGAAATGGGGCGCCCGGAGGATCGGAGGCGGAGAGGCTTTCTCTCGAGGGGAACCGGGGAAACGGCTTGGGGAACCGAGGCTTGCAGCCTCGGCACGGGAATGCCATCCGGCTGTCATCTTTTGCGATGGGATTTGCGGTGGGATTTTGCGGTGGGATTTGCGGTGAGCTTTCGGGGCGGTCTTTCAGTCGGTGGGGATGGTTTTGACGGCGGGGATGGCGGACCAGGAGAAGAGGGGTAGGAGGCCGCGGGCGCTTATCGGGAATGGCTCGGGGAGGAGGCCCGCGTGCCAGGCGAGAAGGCCGATGATATGAGAGGGGGTGTAGTCTTTGCGGAGCTGTTCGAGGCTCAGGGAGCTGTCGCGTTTGGAGAGTCGCTGTCCGGCGGCGTTGCAGAGCAGCGGGAAATGTGCGAACTCCGGCTCTGGATAACCGAGGAGGCTGTAGAGATATATCTGTTGCGCCGATGAGAGAAGCAGGTCGCATCCGCGCACCACCTCCGTCACACCCATGCGGGCGTCGTCGGCCACTACGGCGAGCTGGTAGGCCCAGGCCCCGTCGCCGCGGCGCACCGTGAAGTCGCCGCAATGTCGGGCGAGATTCACCTCCTGAGGACCAAAGAGACGATCGGTGAAACGGATTGTAGTGTCGGGCACGAAGAGGCGTATGGCCCGAGGCTGACGGCCGGCTCCGGCTTGGGGTGAGAACTCCCCTCCGAGCCGGGCCGGACGGCAGGTGCCTGCGTAGACCACTCTTCCGTCGTTCTCATGCGGAGCCTGTGTGGCCATTATGTCGGCGCGTGTGCAGAAGCAGGGATATGTCAGTCCCGAGGCGCGCAGTTTTTCCAGTTCCTCCTCATATATGTCGGAACGTAGGCTTTGGCAGTAAGGGCCATTCGGGCCTTTTCCGTCGACTCCTCCCTCGTCCCAGTCGAGGCCGAGCCAGTCGAGGTCGTCTTCGATCTGTCGCGCGTATTCCATGCGCGAGCGCTGCGGGTCGAGATCCTCTATGCGGAGTATCCATTTCCCCCCTTTCTTTCTGGCGGATAGCCAGGATATGAGGGCCGCGAACACGTTGCCGAGATGCATTCTTCCCGTGGGTGACGGGGCGAATCTTCCGACGGGTGCGGCATGATGCTGAGATGATGTCATTTCATTTTCCATGCCGCGAAGTTAATAAAATTATTCCATCTTGCGATACCAGTCTTCCAGACTCATGGAGTCTTCGGCGATACCGGTCTCGCCACCGTAGATCTCATCGTGCTGCGACCGGTCGAGACCAATCCGCTCGCTGCTTCGCGACACACGCATAGGCACGATCTTGTCTGTGATCCAGTAGAGGGCGTAGCTCATGGCGAACGTGTAGACGAATACCATCAGGAGCACGAGTATGTGGTTCCAGAAGAATTCCGTACGTGAGATCATCTCCGGATCACCTTTTGCGAAGAAATCGTAGGCGAAGATGCCGGTGAGCACTGTGCCTATTATGCCTCCGAGTCCGTGGGTGGGAAATACGTCGAGGGCGTCGTCGAGCATATGGCCGAATCCTTTCCAGCTGCATGCCATGTTGCAGCAGATGGTGATGATCATGGCTATGCATACGCTCTGCCCTACGGATACCCATCCGGCGCAGGGGGTGATGGCCACGAGACCGACTACGGCGCCGATAGCGGCTCCCATTGCCGAGGGCTTATGTCCGCGCAGGCCGTCCATCGCTACCCACACGATCATGGCTGTGGCGGCGGCGGTGTTGGTGTTGAGGAATGCGGATACGGCTATCCCATCGGCGGCGAGGGAGGATCCGCCGTTGAATCCGAACCATCCGAGCCATAGCATCGCGGCTCCGAGGAGCACAAACGGCACGTTGGCGGGGCGTGAGAGACCTTTCTCTGTGCGTTTCCCCAGGAAGATGGCTCCGGCGAGGGCCGCGATGCCTGAGGCGGCGTGCACTACGATGCCTCCGGCGTAGTCATGCACGTGCATCATTCCGAAGAGTCCGTCGGGATGCCATGTGCAGTGGGCCAGTGGACAGTAGACTATCACAGTCCAAAGGACCATGAAAAGGAGATATCCGGTGAAATGCACCCTCTCGGCAAATGATCCTGTGATCAGCGAGGGGGTGATGATTGCGAATTTCATCTGGAAGAGGGCGAAAAGGGCCAGCGGGATGGTGGTTGTCACGATTCCGATCTGCGATGTCTCAGCCGACGGGTCGGTGACATTCCTGACCCCTACTCCGTCGAACATGAAGAAGTCCAGGGGATTGCCGATCACGTGCCAGATGTCATCGCCGAAAGCGAGACTGAACCCGAAAACCACCCAGACCACGCTTACCACACCCATCACTATGAAGCTCTGGAGCATGGTGGAGATGACGTTTTTCACTCTCACCATTCCGCCGTAGAAGAACGACAGTCCGGGGGTCATCATGAGCACGAATATCGTGGCCGTGATCATCCAGGCCACATTTGCGAAGAGATGATTGTTCGGCATGTCGAAGATACCTTCTCCCGGACTCATAAAACACCCGGCCACACTTATGGCCAACATCAGGATGAACACTGTCAGCCATGCCCCGTTGATCTTTTTTACCTGTAAGAAACTCATACCTTTACCTGTTTTTGTTGTTCCCACCTATCGGGCAATTTGTAATTGAATGTCTCAATTTGGTGGCAAAAATTAATATTTAATATCGAAATATTGGATAAATTCTTTAAATTCGATGCAAATTTAATACAATAACAAATATTAACTATTGTTTTGTCTGTTAATAAATATTAAATTTGTTGTGGGCGATTGGTAAGTCAGGGCGAGCGGGGAGGGAGGGGGTGGATACAGCAACCGCGCCATTTCGGGCGCGGCACACGATGAGCGGCAAGGCCGCTCATGGGGAACAGGGATGTCTTGCTGATCTTGCAGCTTCTATGATCTTGCTGGTATTAAGCGGGCTTGCGGCTTTTGCTGATTTTGAGCTTTGATTATTTTAATGGTAGAGGTCGAGGCCGGTTTTGGACTCGCGGTGGCGGATGGCGCGGGTAAGGAGGATGTTGCCTCCGGTCCAGAGCACTACGTCGCAGAGGAGAAGCAGTGTGGGATTGATGTAGGGTGAGAGGAGCACGTTCACGCCAATGAATGCCACAGACGCACCCAGGATGAGGAGAAGGGCGGCTGTCGTGTTGAAACCCAGGGCAAGAAGCTTGTGGTGGATGTGGCATTTGTCGGGGAGGAACGGGTTGCGGTGCTTTCGCACGCGGTGGAAATATACGCGGAAAACATCGAAACATGGAATGATGAGGGGGGAGAGAGCCACGATGGCGGGATTATAGTCGACATCGAGGAAGTCGGGTTTGGCACACATTACGGCAATGGCGCAGAAGACGAGTACCATGCCGGTGGTCAGCGCGCCGGTATCTCCCATGAAAATCTTTTTCTGTTTCTTAGCGTCGCCGAAGACGTTGTAGTAGAAGAACGGGAAAAGCGTTCCGGCGGTTCCCGCGGCGATTATCGAGTAGATATACTCCCCCCCCTGGAAGAAGACCACGGAGTAGAAAATCAGGGCTATGGTGCTCAGGCCTGATGCGAGGCCGTCTATTCCGTCGATGAGATTGATTGCGTTGACCACGTAGACAACGATGAATGCCGTGATGATCAGCGACAGCCACATCGGCATGTCGTGAATCCACAATATTCCGTAGAAGTTGGAGATATACATGCCGGAGCATACGAGAAGTATGGCTGAGATGATCTGGACGATAAATTTAGCCATATATCTGACGCCGATAAGGTCGTCGGCGATTCCTACAAGGTATAGAAGAATTATGGCGCAGATCTCGAAGAATACGGGCACGAGCTTTGGCGTGAGCGCGAGGCTCATTATCCCGGATTCCATACGGAGGTTTATGGCAATGATGAGGAGCACGGAGAAGAGCATTGCGGGGAAGAACGCTATGCCTCCGAGACGTGGCACCAGACTGTGGTGTATCTTCCGTTCGTTCATCTCGTCGAAAAGATTCTTCCTGAAGGCGATCAGGATGATTTTAGGGATGATAATTCCGGCAAGAATTGCGGAGATGGCAAACGAAAGCAAGTCGTTTTCAAGCCAAAACAGAATGTGGTTGTCGAGAGTAAGCATAATAGGGGGTGCTTAAGATGAAGCGCCTCGCCCTCGGAGAAAGGGGGAAACGTATGCAAAATTAACTAAAAAAGATGAATGAGTCAAAAAAAACTCCCATAAAAACGTATTTTGGCGGCAATTAATGGAGTCCAGGCACGGGTACTGATGTAAAAAATGAGCGGGGACGGCCCGGATAGGTCGTCCCCGCCTGTTGGGGATTGTCGGTAAGCTTCAAAGCTTGCCTTGATTAGCCATTGTATTTCTTCATGATGGCGATGAGGTCGAGCACCTTGTTGGAGTAGCCGATCTCATTGTCATACCAGGAGATCACCTTCACGAAGTTCTCGGTGAGGTAAACACCGGCGTTGGCGTCGAAGATAGAGGTGAGGGGGCATCCGAGGAAATCGGAGCTTACCACAGCGTCCTCAGTGTATCCGAGCACACCCTTGAGCTCACCTTCGGCAGCCTCTTTCATGGCGGCGCAGATCTGCTCCTTAGTAGCAGGTTTCTCGAGGTTGCAGGTCAGGTCGACAACAGAAACGTCGAGAGTGGGGACACGCATCGAGATGCCGGTGAGTTTGCCGTTGAGCTCGGGGATAACTTTGCCCACAGCCTTGGCAGCGCCGGTAGAAGAGGGGATGATGTTGCCGGAAGCAGCACGGCCACCGCGCCAGTCTTTCATAGAAGGACCGTCGACAGTCTTCTGTGTAGCGGTTGTGGAGTGAACGGTAGTCATGAGGCCTTCCTTGATGCCGAACTTGTCGTTGAGCACCTTGGCGATAGGAGCGAGGCAGTTGGTTGTGCAGGAAGCGTTGGAAACGAACTGCTGGCCGGCGTAAGTGTCAGCGTTCACACCGCATACGAACATCGGGGTGTCGTCTTTGGAGGGAGCGGACATAACCACATATTTGGCACCAGCCTCGATGTGTGCCTGTGCTTTCTCCTTAGTAAGGAAGAGACCTGTTGACTCAACCACGTACTCAGCGCCAACCTCGCCCCAAGCGATCTCTGCGGGGTTCTTGCAAGCGGTCACGCGGATAGCCTTGCCATTGACGATCAGGAGGCTCTTCTCCATATCGTAATCTACTGTTCCGTCGAAACGGCCATGCATTGTGTCATACTTGAGCATGTAAGCCATGTAGTCAACAGGAAGGAGGTCGTTGATGGCAACTACCTCAATGTCGTCTCTCTTTGTGGAGGCACGGAACACGAAGCGTCCGATACGGCCGAAGCCGTTGATACCAATCTTTGTCATTGCTTAATCAGTTGTTTGGGTTGCTAATATTTTTATAAAATATCTGTCTTTATTCCTTTATATAGAAGCGGGTTGCCAGTCTGTGAGAACCTAAAACACCTCATGACCTGCCCGGGGCGGGAGCCCGTATGTTTTAACAATGCAAAATTATAAAAAAAAATCGGTATGTCAAGCAGTTTTGAACGTTTTTTAACGGCATCATGTTTTTAATACTGCAAAATTGCTGATTTTAGCGTTTTTTTCTGTAGTTTCGCATTACGAATCGTTTTAAGTATATTTAAAAGCATTTTTTATGGGAAAATTCATCGAGGATTTCAAGGCGTTCGCCCTTAAGGGGAACGTGGTCGACATGGCAGTCGGCGTAATCGTCGGCGGCGCGTTCGGCAAGATCGTGTCGTCGCTGGTCAACGATATCATCATGCCTGTCATCTCCCTGGTGACGGGGGGATCGGGCTACGAGAATCTCAAATATGTGATCAAGGAGGGCACCCCGGCCACCGCGGACGGTGTGGCCGCTGTTGAGGAGGTGGCCATCAACTACGGCACCTTCATCATGAATATCGTCGATTTCTTCATAATCGCGTTCTCCATCTTCGTGGCCATACGGGTTGTGATGAAATTCAAGAAGAAGGAGGAGGAGCCGGCTCCCGCTCCCGACCCTGCGCCGACCAAGGAGGAGGTGCTTCTCACCGAGATCCGCGATCTGCTGAGACAGCAGGCCGGAAAATAAAGTGATGGATGGCGGCGGCATGCTTACTACCCGCTGACCTTCAAACGAATTAATAATTAGAATGGGCTATAAATGAGCGATTTCGCTCTTATATAGGCTTTTTATTCAGATAGGTGGCTGATTGTTCACGTGAACAATCAGCCACCTTATTTTGCAATAAATGCCACTTTACAGATCGTGCGCTCCTGCCTAATTTTGCCGTCGGAACCGAGGAGGCCGCGTTGCCACGGATGCCGCCTCTCTCCCCGGATGAAAACTCAGGTCATGAATATCGGCGCGGGGCGCCGGAAGATAAGTCGTCAGATATGAAAAGCTCAAGGTAATTAGGAATGTTTTTAGTTTCAACCCCCAACCTTCCCTGCAGAGGGAAGACATTAGAACCATAAAATCATAATAACTAACTTAAACCAGATGAAAAAAACAATTTTCGCATTCTGCCTCGTCATTGTGCAGCTCTTCGCGCTCAGTGCCATGGCAGCTCCGGAAGGACGTCTGATAAAAGGCGTCGTGCTGGATGAGACGGGTGAGGCCCTCATAGGCGCCACCGTGCAAGTGGAAGGCACATCGATCGGTGTAAGTACCGACATCGACGGCAATTTCCAGCTTAAGGCGGCCGACGGCCAGACCATCCTTGTATCCTATATCGGATATAAGTCTCAGACCATCAAGGTCGGTCCCTCAACCAACGATCTCAGGATCACACTCGAAATCAATTCGGCCGTGCTTGAGGATGTGGTGGTTGTCGGCTACGGTACCATGCGCAAGAAAGACCTGACGGGCGCGGTGACGCAGATCAACCCCGACAAGATCGCCGACCAGAATCCCGGCTCAGTGCAGGATCTTCTCCGCGGCACCCCCGGCCTTCAGATCGGCTACGACGCTTCGGCAAAGGGCCAGAGCGCCTCGATCAAGCTCCGTGGCGAGAACTCGCTCGGCACCAACGTCAGCCCTATGATCGTGCTCGACGGCATGCCCTTCTTCGGTGAGCTCTCCGAGATCAACCCCGACGACATAGGCCAGATCGACATCCTCAAGGATGCCTCCTCCGCCGCCATCTACGGTGCGCGCGCGGCCGCCGGCGTCATCATCATCACCACCAAGAAAGGCAAGACAGGGAAACCGAAAGTGACCCTGACCGCCAACTTCGGAGTCTCAAGCAAGAGCGCCTACCGCGACTACATGAATGTGGATGAATACATGCGCTACCGTGAGGACTACTACATGATGAACTACACCTACGACAAGGGTGACAACGGTCTCTACGGTTACTACAACGTCAAGAACAACGACGGTCAGCTCGCCTATCCGCAGGGCTACTTCAATAACCCGATGGGTATGTCGGAGAGCGAGCGCAACGCCTGGATGAACAACATCGGCGCGGCCGGTATCGGTCCCTCCGGCGAAGACACCGCCCTCTCCCTCTACGCACGCCGTCTGCAGATGGATAACTCCGAGCTTGTATATCAGAACTTCCTCGCAGGAAAGACTTACGACTGGAACGACGCCACCTTCCGCACAGGCTTCAACCAGGATTACAACGTGAGCCTCTCCGGAGCCACCGACCATATCAACTATTATCTCTCGGCCGGCTACATGAGGAACGAGGGTGCCGTCAGGGGTAACGAATACGAGGCATTCCGCGCGAGCGCCAAACTGAACGCCAAGGTTACCGACTGGCTTGAGCTCGGCGCCAATATCAACTTCCAGGACCGCAGCGACGGCGATATCCAGGTGTCGCTCGGCTCCAATTACTGGGACGCCAACATGCTCCGCAACTCCCCCTATGCATCGATGTACCGCGAGGACGGCTCTTACGAGCAGTATCCTATGACCGGCAAATCGACGAACGGTGGCTACAACTATTTCTTCGACCGTCAGTATTACGATCTTGACAAGGGTTACACCAACCTCAACACGATCTTCAACGCCAAGCTGAACCTCCCCTTCGGCTTCACCTACCAGTTCAACATCGCTCCGCGCTACCAGTGGTTCCACGACTTCTACCACATGAGCGCCGACCTCCCCAATGCATCCGCATCATCGCGCGGTGTGAACCGCCAGCACACGAAATTCTTCGAATGGAACCTCAACAACACTCTCACCTGGGACAAGGAGTTTAATGATGTGCATCATTTCACTGTTACCCTCGTTCAGGAGGCTGAGGACCACAAGACCTGGCAGGACCGCATCGAGGCCCGTAACATCTCCCCGACCGACGTGCTCGGTTTCCATTGGACTTCCGGCGCCAACAAGCTCCAGAGCAATTTCAGCACCAACGATGAGCACTACACCGCTTCTTCCTATCTCGGTCGTGTGTTCTACAGCTACGACAACCGCTACATGATCACCGCATCGTTCCGCCGCGACGGTTTCTCCGGCTTCGGCGCGAACAATAAATGGGGTAACTTCGGCTCCGTAGGTCTCGGCTGGAACTTCTCCGACGAGAAATTCATGGAAGGCACACGCGACTGGCTCGACAACGCCAAGCTGCGTCTTTCCTGGGGTACGAACGGTAACCGCGATTTCACTCAGAACAATCCCTATATCGCCGGCTGGTACAGAACACTCGCCAACCTCAACATCGGCGGCTCTATGGTGTACTACAACAACGGCAACTCCACAGTAGTGAAGAGTCTCTACATGGACCGTCTGGCGGCGCCCAATCTCCGCTGGGAGCGCACGGAGGCCTACAACATCGGTCTTGACTTCGGAGTTCTCAACAACCGTCTGACCGGTGCCATCGACTGGTATTTCAAGAAGACCAAAGATATGATCATGGGTCAGCGTCTGCCGTCGTTCACCGGCTTCGGCTCCATCACCGCCAACCTCGGCGAGGTGCAGAACAGCGGCTTCGAGATCTCCCTCTCGTCGCTCAACATGGACAGGGAGAACTTCACCTGGACCACAACCGCAGGCTTCTCCTACAACCGCAACCGCATCAACCATATCTACTACGATTATGACGAGAACGGTGTGGAGCGCGATGATACCTCCAACGGTTGGTATATCGGCCATCCTATAGGTGAGATCTGGGATTATGAGAGCGACGGCGTATGGCAGAACACTCCCGCCGACATCGCAGCTGCAGCTCTTGTGGGTCAGAAACCGGGTGATCCGAAAGTGAAGAACCATTACACCGAAGATGACAAGATTCTTGATGACGGAACCCGCGTGCCGGTCTACAACGAGAAGGATAAGGTATATCTCGGCACCACCAACCCGCCGATTTACTGGAACCTCCGCAACGAGTTCGTGCTCTGGAAAGACCTCACATTCTCCTTCTCCCTCTATTCCTACATGGGGCATAAGAGTATTAATGGCTACTGGCTGAATCAGGACAACGGTGGCTCACAGGTGACCAACGCCAACAACCTTCCGGCGAAGGAATACTGGACTCCCGACAACCCGACCAATGATTACTGCCGCCTCATGGCTGTCGGCCCGAACACAGGTCTTGCCGGCGGTGTCAACAAGCTCTACAACCGTAACTTCGTGCGCCTCGACAACATCACGATCGGATATACACTTCCCCAGAAATGGACACGCCAGATCATGCTTGAGAAAGTGCGTTTCACAGCCGGCTGCAACAATGTCTGCACCATCTCCGGCTGGGAATACGGCGATCCCGAGACAGGCGGTCTCGCACGCCGCACATTCAATTTCGGCGTGAATGTAACCTTCTAATCAATAAAATCGATACTACATCATGACATTCAAGAAATCAAACCTCATAAAGGCTTTCTCGGCTGTTGCCGCGGCATCTGTTCTCACCGGATGCTCCGACAATTTCCTTGACCAGGACCCCCTCTCCTTCTTCGAGCCAGGGAAAACCTACACCACGGAGGCCGGCCTGCAGTCGGCGCTCGCCCAGTGTGACCTCCACTACAAGACAATGCTCATGGACGGCAACGGCAACGTACTTCCGATCGCATCCGTCTATTTCATGACAGATATGGGCCTCTATGCCAAGACCGACGCGGGTGGTGGCATCATGGACGACTTCGCCAACAAGATCTCCCCGACGCAGAATATGGGTACCGGCGGCGACTCCAACGCAATGAAACGTTTCTACAATGAGTCGTGCAACGGCATCAAGTTCGCCAACACCGTGCTCTCCTATGTGGATCAGGTGGCGGGGCTCGATGATAAGACACGCAATGAATACAAGGGGCGCGCCTATTTCCACAGAGCCTACAAATACTACCACATGGTGCTTCTCTTCGGCGACATTCCTCTGATCACGAAGATCATCTCAGTGCCGAAGCAGAACTATACCTCCACTTCGAAGGAGGCTATCTTCCAGATGCTTGTCCACGACCTTGAGTTCGCCGTGCAGCATGTGCCCAGACAGAAGGATATGCCTTACTGGGGAGCTGTGAACCAGGAGGCCTGCATGCAGCTTCTCATCAAGTGCTACCTGACTATCGGTGAATTTGCCAAGGCGGAGGCGATGGCCACCGACCTTATCGAGAACCATGGCCTTGCGCTGATGACCGAGCCGTTCGGCGAGTTCGTACACTCCGGTAACGAGGAGACATGGGAGGTGAAACGCAATGTGATGTGGGACCTCATGCGTGGACAGAACATCGTGAACCCCGCCAATACTGAGACAATCCTCCCGATCCTCAACTATCACGACGAGAACTTCACGCAATATCTCACAATGCGCGCCCTCGGTGTGCATTGGAGCAACGGCGACATCATAGATCCCTCCGGTCTCGGCTCGCCGACCTATAACTTCTCGCGCGGCGACGGCAACTACTCGAGCGACAAGGACTGGCTACGCGTGCTCGGCCGCGGCATCGGCTGCTTCCGCACATCCTATCACTTCAACTCCACCATCTGGTATCAGGATGGCGAGGAGGATACACAGGACTTGCGCCACAACCGCGAGCAGGGTAACTGGGTGGAGATGGAAGACCTGACCTACAACCGCCCCAACTCACCCTTCTATGGCCAGCATATGCGTCTCTACGCCACCGAGGACTATGTCAACGACAAGGGGGAAACCACTATCAAGTCCGGTCAGCTCCTCTGTAACGACACTATCCGCAGCTGGTATCCTATACCACTATGGAAGATGTATATCCTTGATCAGTCCGCAGAAGAGAATATCTGGGCCAACCAGTTTAACGGTGCGACCAAGGGTTCGACCTGCTCCAACGGCAACATGTATCTCTTCCGTCTCGCCGAGACCTACCTTCTCCGCGCCGAGGCCAAGTTCTACCAGGGCAACGCCGCCGGCGCCGCACAGGATGTCAACGTGATCCGCAAGCGCGCCAATGCCAAGAAGATGTTCACCACCGTCACCATCGGCGATATCGCCGACGAGCGCGGCCGTGAGCTCTACATGGAGGAGTGGCGCCAGCCCGAGCTGACCCGTATCTCCTGGTGTCTCGCCCGCAGCGGCAAACCGGACGAGTGGGGCAACACTTACTCCTTCGACAACTGGGACAAACAGAGCGGCACAGACCTGAGCGGCGGAAGCTACTGGTATCAGCGCTGCCTGCACTACAACATCTTCAACCGCGGTCCCATCCTGTCGAAAGTGACCCTCAACTATCAGGTAGACAAGCGCAACCTCTTCTGGCCCGTACCCAATGACGTGATCACCGCCAACATCGGCGCCAAACTCCGTCAGAACTACGGCTACGACGGCTATGACGCCAGCGTGCCCATGTTCACCAACTGGGAGGAGGCCGTTGCCGACGAGACCAATTATTGAGAATCATCGCGCAGATTTGGCGCAATGGAAATATATTTGTAACTTTAACACGGAAATCTACCGTTTGTAAGCCGGGACTTCCGATTCGGGGGGGAGGGGCTCAGGCCCCTCCCTTTCTCTTTCGGTTTTCGGTTTTCAGACCAGTCAGACCAGTCAGACCGGTCGGAGATCAATCAACCGAAATCACACATCGCTCATCATGCATTATGCATTGTGCATTATGCATTGTGAATTTGTTAACACACTCTCAACTCTTAATTTATGAGATCCCGATATACTCCCACTTCCCGACGCTGTCATCATGTCAGGGTAATACTCACATTGACCCTATGTCTTACGGCATGGCTGGGCATGGGCGCCACAGATTTCGGCACAGCCGAACGCTTCGGACGCCTCCAGGGCCTCATGTCGAACTATGTCACCGACATCGCGCAAGACCGGCGGGGTATACTCTGGATAGCATCCGAGGCGGGTCTGCACCGTTTCGACGGTCATTCGTTTACCCAGTATTCGGACGACATCCCCGGCATGGCCGGGAACACCCTTACCTCTATCCGCTATGACAAGGAGAAAGACCGTCTGTGGATAGGCACCAAAAGCGGACTGTCATGTCTCGACCTCCTGACTGGATCATTCATCGACCCGGATCTTCCCCGGGAGGCCTTGACCTACAATATATCGGATATCGCCCCCGCGTCGGATGGTGGCGTATGGATCGTGAACCATTACACGACCATCACGCATGTCGGCTCCGACGGCAAATGCGATGTCGTCTCCGTGGCCGGAATCCCGGGCCTCCCCGACTCATTCACGACAGCTGCCGACGACGGCAACGGTCATCTTGTGGTAGGCCATACGGAAAACGGCATATCAATAATCGACCTAAAGAAGCGTACAGCCAGAAACTACAGCCACGGGCTCCCCGGATGCGAGGCAATGCCCGAGGGGCGTGTGAACGACATCCTTGTCGACCTGCACCGCAACATATGGTTCGCCACCAACCACGGCCTGACCCTCTTCCTGCCCGAGAGCGGCACGTTTCTTAATTTCTCTCACAACGATTCCGATCCCACCTCCCTGTCGAGCGACCGCGTGTTTTCCCTCTCCGAAGACAGCGACGGCCTGATATGGGCCGGTTGCGACATGGGCAACGTCAGCATCTTCAACCCGGCCGATCCGAGCGCCGTGCTTCGCGGCACTATCAATTTCTCCAACCACAACGTCAAGCAGGATGCCAGAGGCATCTCCAACGGCAACATACATTCCGTTTTTGAAGACAGGGATGGAAACATATGGGTCGCCAATTACGGCGCAGGCCTTGAGTTCATCAGCCATGCGCAGTCTCCTTTCCGCCATATCCCCTATTTCGACTCTCCCACCAAAGGGCTCGACAACACCGTGATATGGTCTACCTTCACCGATACCGACGGCACGATATTGCTCGGCGCCACCAATTCCATCGGCCTTTTCGACGGCGACAATGTGTATCGCGTCATCAGTTTCCCCAGGGAACTCGGGCTGACTTATTCCAGGGTCACGGCATTGGGACGCTCGGGCGAGGATATCCTTGTCGGGCTTTACGATGACGGCCTTCTGCGTCTCAACCGCGATTCAGGAGCCATGTCGCGCGTGGATCTCGGTAAAAAAGACCTCGGCATCAACGTGATCTACAATGATCCGGAGCTTGGCACCCTCATAGGCACCTCACAGGGGCTATGGTGCTATCGCGACGGCAAAGCCTCACGCATGGACAAGGTGAGCGCCGCGATACGCGGACTCTCCGTCAGCGGTGTATTCCGGCATCTGGACGGCACTTTGTGGGTCTCTACTCTCGGCAACTCGATATTTATCTTCGACAGAACCCTCTCCAGAATGGCGCATATAGACGCGAACCATTTCAAAGGGGGGATGATGAAGGGGATGTGCCTTGATTCGCATGGCCGCGTATGGGTGCTCAACAAGGGTGGGATAGCGAGCCTACGTCGCAGCGGCAAGATTGGGGGGGGGTATTATAAAGATAACCCGCTATCTCGCGCCGTCGCAAAAGAGCGGCCAGAATTTCCGTGGCATCACGCAAGACAGGAGCGGGAATATATGGGTGTCGTCAGACAACGGATTGCACATGTTCGACAACAGTCAGGGAAGCTTTCTGTCGTTTGAGTCAGGCCAGGAACTCGCGCTGTCGAATTTCAACGACAGGGCTGTCTGTGTAGGGCCGGAGGGAGTCCTCGTGTTCGGGGGGATCCAGGGTGCCTGCATGTTCGACCCCGAGGTTGTCAGGATGTCGAGAAATCCGGGGGCGGCGGTGATCGTGGAGTGCTCCGCGGCGGGGGAAGGGAATGCCACAGCCGACCGGCGTGTATGGCCTCCGATGAATGAGATCAAGACGGGATATGACAATTCGTCGGTGAGGATTGTATTCACTACTCCCGATTTCGCTTATTCCAAATCTATTGAATATTCGGTGATGCTCGAGGGTATGGATCCGGGGTGGAGCCAACCCATGAAAACGAATGAAATCACATACCGCAATCTCCCTCCGGGCAAATATACTTTCAAGGTAAGGTCGCGTCTGCCAAACCAGAAATGGGACAACGCCAATATGGCGTCGGTGGGGATAAATATCGCTCCCCCCTTCTGGAAGAGCTGGTGGGCCACACTTGTCTATATCGCGATAGTGATAGCCGGCATCCTGATATGGATAAAGTTCTACAAACGCCGTCTGAACTATCACGGCTCACTGGAAATAGAACGCAAGAAGAATCAGAACCAGCAGGAACTCAACGAGGAACGCTTGCGTTTCTATACCAATATCACCCATGAGCTCCGCACTCCCCTGACGCTGATTATCGGCCCGCTTGAGGATCTGATGACCGACCGGAAACTCCCCCCGGCCTACAAGGGGAAGATAGCGGTGATCCACAACAGTTCACTGCAGCTTCTCAATCTGATCAATCAGATACTCGAGTTCCGCAAGACGGAGACCCAGAACCGCACGTTGACAGTGAGCCGCCGCGACCTTGGCAGCTTCGTCACCGAGATCGGGCTGCGTTACAAGGAGCTTAACCGCAATGAGAAAGTAGAGTTTGTGATAGATGTCGACAAGATGACAGATGATATCTATTTCGACACGGAGGTGATCACCACAGTGCTCAACAACCTTCTGAGCAACGCGGTGAAATATACCCCCGCGGGCCGTATCACGCTTTCTCTCAAGGAGCGGGATATCAATGGCCTGGAATATGCCGAGATCACGGTGGCCGACACGGGCTACGGCATAGAAGCCGACGCGTTGCCCCATATATTCGACCGTTATTACCAGGCCAAGGGTAAGCATCAGGCCTCCGGCACAGGCATAGGGCTGGCGCTCGTGAAGTCGCTCACGGAGCTTCACGGAGGTGAGCTGGAGGTGGAGAGCAAGCCCGGGGAGGGTGCCACGTTCCGCTTCAGGATACTCACGGGCAACATCTATCCGGACGCTCTCCACAATGACTCTGACGAAAGCACGGCGGATGCGGAAGATACGGCGGAAGCGGAAAATGCCGACAACCGTCCCAAGGTGCTGCTGGTCGAAGACAATCCCGACATACGGCAATATATATGCAAGTCGCTCTGCGACGATTACAATGTGGTGGAGGCGGCCGATGGCATGGAGGGGCTCGAGTCGGCCCTGAAAGAGAATCCCGACATAATAGTGACCGACGTCATGATGCCCGTCATGGACGGAATCACGATGCTCAGGAAGCTGAAGGGGAATATCCTCACGAGCCATATCCCTGTGGTCTTGCTCACTGCCAAAGACTCTATCTCCGATAAAGAGAAGGGGTATCTCCACGGGGCTGACTCATATCTGACAAAGCCATTCTCCGCGAAACTTCTCCAGAGCCGCATATGCAATATCCTCGAGACGCGCCAGAGAATGAAGGACGCGCTGGCCGCCCAGCTCCGGCAGGGCGTCGGATCGGCAGAGGTGTCAGGCCATCATTCTGCCGACACGGAAAGCGTGGCGTCAACCCCGCTTCCGGAACTCTCGGCCCTCGGCCGGTTCGACCGCGAGTTTCTCCAGACACTCACGAAGATCGTGGAAGACAACATCTCCAGCCCGCAGCTCGACCTGACGTTCATACTCGACAGGATGAACATGACCCACAGCACCTTCTACCGCAAGATAAAGGGGCTTACGGGGATCTCCGGCAACGAGTTCATCCAGAAAGTAAGGCTCAACCACACCATACGTTTGCTTCAGGAGAAGGGATGCACGGTCTCCGACGCCGCGTATGAAAGCGGCTTCAACGATCTGGGGCATTTCCGGCGTCTTTTCAAGAAAGAGTTCGGAGTCGCTCCGTCGCAATATATCCGAAACTTTCACGGGAAGCAGCAATGATGTGTCCATTCCTGTCAAACTGACGCCCGGATACTGCATACTCCTGCTGATATTATAATAATAGCCAGCCGGAGAACGTTCAGAAAATAACAACAATCATATACCAATACAGTAACCTGACATGAACTCAATCTCCAGACTTCTGCTCGCGTGCGGAGCGGCGCTGACGCTCACCGTCTCCGCAATGGCGGCAACTCCTCGCCAGGCCAAGGAGGCCTCGCAGGTGCGCAACATCATCGACAAGGTAAACACCCACTGGCAGACCACCCACAAACCCGAGGCATGGTCTTTCTGGCATGTCGCCGCCTACCACACCGGCAACATGGAGGCGTATAAACTTACGGGAAAGCCTGAGTATCTCGATTACTCCCTCGCATGGGCCGACCATAACCAGTGGAAAGGGGCTAAAGGAGACGACCGCTCCAAATGGAAATACAACTACGGTGAGACCGACGACCATGTGCTCTTCGGCGACTGGCAGATATGCTTCCAGACGTATGCCGACCTTTACAACGTCAAACAGGAGGAAAACCGCATAAAAAGGGCTCGGGAGGTGATGGAATATGAGATGGACACCCCTCAGAACGACTATTGGTGGTGGGCCGACGGATTATATATGGTGATGCCCGTCATGACGAAGCTATACAAGATAACGGGCAACCAGAAATATCTCGACAAGCTCTATGATTATATCCTGGTGAGCGACAGCATCATGCTCGACAATGAGACAGGACTCTATTTCCGCGACGGCAAATACGTGTGGCCCAAGCACAAGAGCGTCAACGGCAAGAAGGATTTCTGGGCCCGTGGCGACGGATGGGTGCTCGCGGGTCTGGCCAAGGTTCTGGCCGATCTCCCCGCCGACTACGCCCACCGCGATTTCTTCGAGACGAAATACCGCCGTCTGGCCGATGCCGTGGTAGCCTCACAGCAGCCCGGAGGCTACTGGACCAGGTCGATGCTCGACCCGGAACATGCTCCCGGCCCGGAGACAAGCGGCACGGCTTTCTTCACCTATGGTCTGCTCTGGGGGCTCAACAACGGCTATCTGAAGGGGGCTAAATATGAGGACGCGGCCAAGAAAGGCTGGAACTATCTGCGTGGCACGGCGCTGCAGCAGGACGGCAGCATAGGCTATGTGCAGCCGATCGGCGAGAAGGCAATACCCGGGCAAGTGGTGGACAGAAACTCCACGGCCGACTTCGGAGTGGGGGCTTTTCTGCTCGCGGCATGCGAATATGTGCGCTATCTGGAAAAATAAGGTGGCTTGAGGCCGATCTACCTCACGCATGTTTGAAAATAGACCAATTGAGGGGTGAAAATGGCTTTTTTCTCCCTATTTTGTGATTTTTCATTGGAAAATACGATTCAGACTGAGTATATTTGCCAATGAATACGAATAATATTTAGAAAGACATGTCAGAACGCACGTCTTGAACAAAAAATCTAAAACCTACAGACAATGGAAAAAATGTTCTCCCTTGAAGGGAAAGTCGCCCTGATCACAGGCGCGGTCTACGGCATCGGTTTCGCAATCGCCAAGGCATTCGCAGCCGCCGGCGCGAAGATCATCTATAACGCCAACACCAAGGAGGCTCTTGAAATGGGCGCCCAGAACTATAAAGAGGCCGGTATCGACGCCGACAGCTATTTCTGCGACGTGACCGACGAAGAGGGTGTCAAGGCCATGGTTGCCGATATCGAGAAGAAATACGGCACTGTCGATATTCTGGTGAACAACGCCGGCATCATCCGCCGTACGCCCATGACCGAGATGGATGTCAAGGACTTCCGCCTCGTAGTGGATATCGACCTCGTGGCCCCCTTCATCGTGTCGAAGGCAGTGATCCCCGGCATGATCAAGAAAGGCCACGGCAAGATCATCAATATCTGCTCGATGATGAGCGAGCTCGGACGCGAGACGGTATCCGCCTATGCCGCAGCCAAGGGCGGCCTGAAGATGCTCACCCGCAATATCTGCTCCGAATATGGGGAGGCCAACATCCAGTGCAACGGCATCGGCCCCGGCTATATCGCCACACCTCAGACGGCTCCTCTCCGCGAGATCCAGCCCGACGGCAGCCGCCATCCTTTCGACCAGTTCATCATCGCCAAGACTCCGGCAGGACGCTGGGGCACTCCGGAAGACCTCATGGGCCCGGCAGTATTCCTTGCCTCCGATGCCTCGAACTTCGTCAACGGCCATGTGCTCTATGTAGACGGCGGTATCCTCGCCTACATCGGCAAGCAGCCCCAGTGACGGAGTGGCAGAGTCTTGATTCCAGAACGATTATAATACCGACATTTTGATACAAATGCGTAGATCAACGATTACCATGGCCTTCGCCTGTGTGCTTGCCGCACAGGCGGAGACTGTGGAAATCTCTGTTTATAACCCAGGAGATTTCCAGCGCACCGACGAGATCGTGGAGGTCGACGAAAGTGCCGTGAAAAACCGCATAGGAACGCCCTTCTTCATACTCCGCGACAGCAAGGGGAACGAAGTGCCCTGGCAGAAGACCCACGACGGCAAGATAATATTCCCTGTCACTATCGCCGCGGGCGATTCAGCCGTGTTCCACACCGAGGAGGGAGTTCCCGCCGCGGTCGCCCCCAAGGTCTACGGACGTCTTTTCCGCGAGCGTGCCGACGACATGACCTGGGAGAACGAACGCGGGGCATACCGTGCATATGGCCCGAAGCTTCAGAAGAACGGCGAGCGCGCGTTCGGCTATGACATATGGACCAAATCCGTGCCAGATCTCGTACTGGAGAAACGCTACATTCTCAACAACCGTAAGAATATATCCTTCCATCGCGATCACGGCGACGGAATGGACGTCTATACCGTCGGCCCGACGCTCGGCGGGGGAACAAACGCGCTGCTTGATGCCGACGGCTCGATTCTCTATCCGTGGGCCTATTCTGAATTTGAGATTCTCGAACAGGGTCCGCTGCGTTTCCAGGTGCGTCTGCTTTATCCGCCGATGACTGCCGAGAAAGGGATCCCGGCCGCCGAGGAGCGTGTCATAACCCTTGACGCAGGCGACTGGCTCAACCGTACGGACGTGACTTACCACGGCCTTACCGAACCCCGGCAGATGGTGGCCGGACAGGTGGTTCACCGCCAGAATCCGAAAGGATATGAGCTTGACTCCGCCAATGGTATTACTGCATATGCCGACCTGACGGAGAATGCCGAGGCCGGAAACGGCATCATATTTGTCGGCACCGTGGCAGCTGACGACGCTGAGCCGGTATATCTGCCTCTTGCCGAACCCGTGGGCGACGCCGTGGGACACGCCGTGCTCAAGACAACCGTGGAGAACGGCAAACCCTTCAGCTATTACTGGGGATCAGGCTGGAGCAAAGGGGGGATGCCCACGATGGAGGAATGGAAGAAAGCTTTGCTGCATAAAAAGGAATGCTTGCGCAATCCTCTCCGCGTCTCCGTAAGATAATTTTTTAAGGAGTTTAAGGAGTTTAGGGAATTTAAGGAATTTAAGGAGCTTAGGGAGTTTAAGGAGCTTAAGGAAATACCTTATACTCTTTCTCCTGTCACCTTTTATCTTTAACCTTTAACCTTTCATCTTTAACCTTTAACCTTTCATCTTTAACCTTTAAACTATTATCTTTAACCTTTAACCTTTAACCTTTCATCTTTAACCTTTACTTTAACCCTTTACCCACCTTTCTTCACATGGAAGAAGTTTTCAAATATATCATAGGGCTTGGCGCCGCCGTCATGATGCCGGTGATCTTCACGATCCTCGGCCTCTGCATAGGCATAAAATTCGGCGACTCGCTCAAATCAGGCCTCAAAGTAGGAGTCGGCTTCATCGGCCTCTCCATCGTCACGGCCCTCCTCACCTCGGCTCTGGGCCCGGCGCTCAATACCGTGGTGGAGATCTACGACCTCCAGCTCAAAGTCTTCGACATGGGCTGGCCCGCAGCCGCCTCAGTGGCTTACAACACGGCCGTCGGAGCCTTCATAATCCCCGTGTGTCTCGGAGTTAACCTGCTCATGCTCTTCACCAAGACCACGCGCACGGTCAACATCGATCTCTGGAACTACTGGCATTTCGCCTTTATAGGCGCCGTGGTGTTCTTTGCAAGTGATTCGCTTGCCTGGGGCTTCTTCGCCGCCATAGTCTGCTATATCATCACCCTTGTGATCGCCGACATGACAGCCAAGAAATTCCAGAATTTCTACAACGGTATGGACGGCATCTCTATTCCCCAGCCTTTCTGCGCCGGTTTCGTGCCGTTCGCGATAGGCATAAACTGGGTGCTCGACAAGATTCCGGGCATGAACCGCCTGGAGATTGACGCCGAGGGCCTCAAGAAGAAATTCGGAGTGCTCGGCGAGCCCCTGTTCCTTGGCGTCATCGTGGGTGTCGGCATAGGCTGCCTCACGTGTACGAGCGCTCAGGAGATTGTCGACAAGATTCCCTACATCCTCGGACTCGGCATCAAGATGGGTGCCGTCATGGAACTTATCCCCCGCGTGACCGTTCTCTTCATCGAGGGACTGAAACCTATCTCCGAAGCCACACGCCAGCTCATAGCCCGCAAGTTCAAAGGTGCCGACGGTCTTAACATCGGTATGAGCCCCGCGCTTGTCATCGGTCATCCCACCACTCTTGTGGCCTCAATCCTGCTTATCCCGGTGGCTCTTCTTCTCGCCGTGATTCTTCCCGGCAACCAGTTCCTGCCGTTGGCGTCGCTGGCCGGAATGTTCTATCTCTTCCCCCTCGTGCTTCCCTTCACTAAAGGGAGCGTGGTGAAGACCTTCATCGTCGGCCTCGTGGTGCTCGTCCTCGGCCTATATATGGTGACCAACATCGCTCCGGCCTTCACGCTGGCCGCCCACGACGTGTTTGAGGCTACAGGCGACGCCGCCGTGGCCATACCCGCCGGCTTCGAGGGTGGCGCGCTCGACTTCGCCTCCAGTCCTCTGGCATGGATGATCTATCAGTGCTCCATCAATCTCAAATGGATAGGCGCCGGCATCCTCGTGATTCTGACCCTTGGCATGGCCGTGTGGAACCGTATCCTCATTGTCCGCAACCAGAAAGCAATGGTCAAGGCCGGCTCCGACCGTATCCAGACCACTGAATGATAAGAAAACAGTAAAAACAACAGAATAATGAAAAAACTATTTGCATCAATCCTCATGCTCGGCGCCTGCGTTGCCATGCAGGCCCAGACGAGCTACCAGATTCTCCGCGCCTGCCATCCCGACGACGTGAAGCACTACGACAACGAGCAGCTCCGCTCACGCTTCATGATGCCCAAGGTGATGGAAGCCGACAAGATCAATCTCACCTATACGATGTATGACCGCCTGATCTTCGGCGGCGTCATGCCTGTGGCCAAGACCGTTGAGCTGGAGACATTCAACGAACTCAAGGCAGAGTATTTCCTGGAGCGCCGTGAGCTCGGGGTGATCAACACCGGCGGCGACGGCATAGTTAACGTAGACGGCAAGGACTATGAGCTCCATTTCAAGGATGCCCTCTATGTAGGCCAGGGGAACAAGAAGGTGACCTTCCGCAGCAAGGACGCGCAGAATCCCGCCAAGTTCTACATCAACTCCACACGCGCCCATAAGCACTATAAGACGCAGCTCATCACCATCGACGGCCGCAAGGGTAGCATCAAGGCCAACCAGATCAAGGCCGGATCGCTTGCCGAGAGCAACGACCGTGTCATCAACCAGCTCATCGTCAACAATGTGCTTGAAGAGGGTCCCTGTGAGCTTCAGATGGGTCTGACAGAGCTTAAGGAAGGCTCTGTATGGAACACTATGCCGGCTCACACCCACGACCGCCGCGTCGAGGCTTATTACTATTTCAACCTCACTCCGGGCAACCGTATCTGCCATATCATGGGAGAGCCCAAGGAGAACCGCCTTATCTGGCTCGATCCCGAGCAGGCCGTGATCTCGCCCGAGTGGAGCATCCACTGCGCCGCCGGTACAAGCAACTACATGTTTATCTGGGGTATGGGCGGTGAGAACCTCGACTATACCGACCAGGACCGTTTCCCCTACTCGGAGATGCGTTGACAGTCTCCTGTCTTCCCGATAGAATGATTCATACACAAAGGCACGCCCGACGGCGTGCCTTTGCTGTTTATCCGCCCGGCTGCAATCCGGTAATTATCGCGAATGGGAACAGAATTGTCCGTTATCGGACAGTATGAAAATCTCGGATTGTTGATATCCAGAAGTTTAAGTTTTTGGCACGCTCCATGTCTGTAGTCCTGACGGACACGGCTCCATCGCGGATGCCGCTCCACGACAACAATGGCACACATAAACCAAACACAGATATGGCAATCATAGAACTTAGCGGAGTGAACAAAATCTACCGCACGGACAAGGTCGAGACAACGGCTCTCGAGAATGTCAACATCTCTGTCGAGAAGGGTGAGTTCGTCAGCATTATGGGTCCTTCGGGATGCGGAAAGTCGACGCTTCTCAACATCATTGGTCTTCTCGATGCCCCCACTTCGGGAACGGTGACAATCGACGGCATATCGTCGGCCTCTTTCAACGACAGCGCCCTCTCCCGGTTCCGCAACGGGAAACTGGGCTTTGTGTTCCAGAGTTTCCACCTTATCCCCTCACTCAACGTGGTCGACAATGTGGAGATACCCCTGCTCTACCGCCGGATGGGCGCCAAGGAGCGCAGGGAGATGGCCCTGGAGGTGCTCGGAAGGGTAGACCTGCGCCACCGTGTCAACCATATGCCCTCGCAGCTCTCCGGCGGCCAATGCCAGCGTGTGGCCATAGCGCGGGCCATAGCGGGCAATCCGGAGATTATCCTGGCCGACGAGCCCACCGGCAACCTCGACTCGAAGATGGGGGCCGAAGTGATGGAACTTCTCCACCGTCTCAACAAGGAGGATGGCCGCACGATAGTGATGGTGACCCACAACGAGGAGCAGGCCGGAATGACCGACCGCATAATCCGGATGTTCGACGGCCGGATAGTGATGTGATGACCGATTACCGACAATTAAGAAGAGACTACATATGATACTCGACATAACACGGCAGACGTTCGGCCAGCTGCGCTCGCAGCGGATGCTGAGCGTGATAGCCATAACCGGCACCGCCCTGTCGATCTTCCTCATCATGGTGGTGGTGATGATTCAGGACGTGAAGGTGGTGCCTTTCTCCCCTGAGAGCAACCGCGACCGTTTCCTGCACGCCCTCGCAGGGAGCATGACCACGAATCTCGATGACAAACCGGCCTCAGACAATCTTTATGAGAACAACGGTTCCATAAGCTATGAGACGGCCATGGAGCAATTCGGGCGGCTCAAGACGCCGGAGGCGGTGACAATCTATTCATCTGACCTAATGAGCGGCGTCGCCACTCTTCCGGGACGCCCCTCAGTCGGCTTCAAGGGTCTGGCCACCGACGGAAATTTCTGGAAAGTGTTTGACTTCACGTTCATCTCCGGAAAGCCATATACGCAGGCTGATTTCGAGTCAGCTTCCCCGCTCGCGGTGCTGAGCGCATCCTCGGCACGCCGAATCTTCGGCTCCACCGATGTGGTGGGTCAGACGTTCTCGATCAATCATCGCCCCTACCGTGTGGCAGGCGTGGTGAAGGATGTGTCTACACTTGCCGACCATGCCTATGCGGAGATATGGGTGCCTCTGAGCACGACGCCCGCTTTCAAGTTTACGTGGATGAACGGATGGATGGGCAACTGCTCGGTGACTCTGCTCGCCCGCTCGCAGAAAGATTTCGACGCCATCCGCAACGAATATGAGAAGAGAGTGGCGGAGATGAACAAGGGCATGCGCAGTGAGGGTTGGAAATTCATCACCCGCAACCGTCCCTATACCCAGGAGAAGGACTCGATCCAGAGAAGCGCCAACCTGGAGCCGGATATGGAGGGAGACCGCCGCCAGAGGCTGATCGTTTACCTCATTCTCCTTATCGTGCCGGCCATGAACATGAACGGCATGACAGAGAGCCGTCTGAGGCAGCGCACCGAGGAGATCGGCGTGCGCCGCGCTTTCGGTGCCCGACGGAGCACTCTATTCTGCCAGATACTCTGGGAGAACTTTGTGGTGACAGTCGTGGCCGGCATGATAGGCTGGCTCCTGAGCGCCGCTTTCGCCTACTTCTTCAGTTCATTTCTTTTCGCCAATCCCTATTTATCGGCCGAGCCGACGATCGACCTCTCGTTGCTCCTGCGCCCGTCGACATTCTTCTGGGCCCTGCTCTTCTGCTTCGTGCTGAACGTGCTGAGCACCGGCATCCCTGCTTGGCGTGCCTCGCGCACGGATGTGGTCAACGCTCTCAAGGGCCGTCAGTAATAACACTAAAACAACAGCAGACATGGATCAGAAATTGATAAAACAGGTTAAGAATGAATGGCGTTCCAACATCTGGCTGGTGGTGGAGCTGGCGGTGATAAGCATAGTGCTCTGGTATATCATCGACTATCTGTTCGTGACAGGCTCGGTCTACAACCAACCTCGCGGATTCGACATCAGCCATTGCTACCGAATCTCCACCGGCCAACTCACGGAGCAGGATCCCGACTACATCCCCGACCGGGATGGGGAGAAACTATATCAGGATTACGAGGAACTCCGCCGTCGCATAGAGCTGCGTCCGGAGGTCGAGGCCGCCTCGCTCTCCATGAATTCCACCCCCTACAACGGGAGCAATTCGGGAGTGCGGTATCTTGTCGATTCTATATTTTCGGCAGGATACGTGATATGTCGCCGCGTATCTCCGGAATTTCCGAAGGTGTTCCGTTGGAAAGGTATGAGAGGGGAAACACCTGAGGAATTGAGCGAGATCCTGAAGCGCGGAGATGTGCTTGTGAGTGACAACCTGCTCCACTTCAGCACTGACAATCCGAGACCGATGACAGAATATGTGGGGCGCAAGATAGTGCTTGACTATGACACGGCGCATCCGGCGACGGTAGGTGCGTCTTTGATACCAGTGCGCTACAACGACTATATGCAGGGACAGATGAACCGGACGGTTGTCTCCGGGATACCGCGCTCTTATTTTGGAGTGGGAGGAGAATTCTCAGTCAGGGTGAAGGGGAACATGGATGAAGGGTTCATAGAGGCTCTCATGGCCGATGCCGACACTCAGCTTCGTGCGGGAAACCTGTTCATCACAAACGTGGAGTCGTTTGACGATGTCCGCGAGGCTCATCAGCACAGCACGGAGACACAGATACGCAACATGATCTTCATCATGGCATTCCTTCTGATCAATATTTTCCTTGGCCTGTTGGGCACGTTCTGGTTCCGCACGCGTCAGCGCTCACGCGACATAGCCATACGTCTGGTGAGCGGAGCCACGAAGGGAGATATATTCAGGCTGCTCATAAGCGAGGGTCTTGTGCTTCTCACGATCGCCACTCCTGTGGCATTGCTCGCCGACCTCAACATAGCCCACGCCGAGCTCAACCAATATTATGAAGGGGAATATCTCGAATGGGGGAGACTTCTTATTTGCGGAGGTGTCACCTATCTGCTGATCGCCCTTATGATCGCCCTCGGCATCTCTATCCCGGCATGGAGGGCCATGAAGATAGATCCTGCGGTGGCGCTTAGAGATGAATAACCTTTCGGCGATGCATAGTTCATAATGCATAATTCATAATGCATAATGCATAATTGATAATGTGGTAATTTGTAATTCAGTAATTTATAATTCAATAATTTGTAATTCGGTAATTTATAATCATTAAGCTCGTGACTTGACAGGTTCCCGGCATGGGGATTATTCGCTGCGTGTGGCCGGTTAGTTCTCGGTTTATAAGGGATAATGTATTGGCTTATGACTTGTGCCTGGCCATATGCGGCGTATGATCTTCAGGGTGTCGCGCAAAACCCCGGCTGAGCCTTTGTATCTGATAACAGGCCGGGTCTCTGAAGGTCATGATTCCGGCTGGCCGGGAGCATGTTAAGTCGCGGGCGTAATGATTATAAATTATTGAATTATAAATCATGCATAATGCATTATGCATGGTGAATTGTGAATTGAGAGGAAGATTATGCACGGTGAATTATGACTTGTGCATTGATATGAAGAAAGTTTTGATTAATTTTGAGGCATGATATTGATTGTTGACGACGACAATGCGATCCGGGTCTCGCTCACGATGCTGCTGCGCCACAGCGGCCATGATGTGAAGGCTGTCGCCTCTCCCGCGGAGGCGATCGACGTGGTGCGCGCGGTGAAACCGCAGCTCGTGCTTCTTGATATGAATTTCACACACTCAACCTCGGGCAACGAGGGTCTGACACTTCTGAAGCAGATAAAAGTGTTTCAGCCGGAAACGCCGGTGATACTCATGACAGCCTGGGGGAGCATACCGCTTGCCGTTGAGGGTGTGAAATCGGGTGCCGTAGACTTCATAACGAAGCCTTGGGACAACCGTATCCTGCTGGAGAGGATCAAGGCCGTTCTGGCTTTGTCGGATGGGCAGGAGAAGGCTTCACCATCCTCTTTCGACCGTTCGCGCATCATAGGCGACAGTCAGGCGCTCAGGCAGGTGCTCGACACCGTGGAGAGGATTGCCGCGACAAACGCTCCTGTCCTGATAATGGGAGAGAACGGCACGGGGAAGGAGCTCGTGGCCGAGACCCTGCACATCAACAGCCAGCGCCGCAAGGCGCCGTTTGTGAAGGTGAACCTCGGAGGTATCTCCCGCTCCCTTTTCGAGAGCGAGATGTTCGGCCATAGGAAAGGGGCTTTCACAGGAGCCATCGCTGACCGCGAGGGACGCTTCTCCGTGGCCGACAAGGGCACGATCTTCCTTGACGAGATCGGAGAGCTCGACCTTAATTCTCAGGTGAAGCTGCTCAGGGTGCTTCAGGAACACACTTTCGAGGTACTCGGTGAGAGCCGCCCGAGGAAAGTCGACATAAGGGTGGTGTGCGCCACCAACGCCGACCTCTCCGAAATGGTGAGACAAGGCACTTTCCGCGAGGATCTTTTCTACCGTATAAACCTTATCACCGTCACTCTTCCCCCATTACGCGAACGTCCCGGCGACATCCCGGCCCTTGTGAGGCATTTCGCCGCCCGGTTCTGCCGTGACAACGGCTGCGCGGTGCCCCGCATCACTCCTGAAGCCCTCTCCTATCTTGGCCGTCTCCCCTATCCCGGCAATATCCGCGAGCTCAAGAATCTTGTGGAGCGTACCCTGCTGATGTCGTCCGGGGAATGTCTTGACACGACCGATTTTGCCAACGCCGCCACGCTGTCGGGAAATTCCATGGAGACACTTCCCATAGGATCGAGCCTCGATGAGATTGAACTGAACGCGATCAAGCTGGCATTGCGGCGCTGCGGCGGCAATGTGTCGCTGGCGGCGGAGGCTCTCGGCATATCGCGCCAGTCGCTCTACCGGCGCATCGAGAAATACGGATTGACGACATGAGACGCAACTGGCTCTTTATCGTGTTGGGGATGCTGCTGACCGCAGCCTCAGGCTCGCTGATATATCATACCCTTGATATGCAGGGGCCTGCTTTCTATCTCTCCGAAGGGGTAATGATTCTGTGTCTCATCATGCTCTACGTCTTTTATGTGAGACTGGTGAAGCCGCTCGACACCATATCGGGCAATATCGACTCGCTCTATAAGAATGATCTGAGCAGCCGGCTGAAACCTGTGGGACAGCATGAGGCCGACAGGATAGTGTTCATGTTCAACGAAATGATGGCCCGGCTCAAGGATGAGGAATTGCATCTGCGGGAGCAGAACCATTTCCTTGATCTCCTGATCGATACCTCTCCCATGGGAATCGTGATCTTAGGTATGGGCGACAGAATAGTCAGAGCCAACCCGGCGGCCGTGAGGTTTCTGGGTGAGGCGCCGGGTAAAAGCCTGGCCGGGAGAAGGCTGGAGGATATGGGGAGTGCTCTTGCCGAGGCTCTTCTGGCGCTTCCACCCGGGAAGGGGGAGACTGTCAGGCTCGGGGACTCGAAGATCTACCACTGCTCGCGTCTGACATTCATGGACAAAGGCGTGGCGCACCCTTTCCTGCTTATCGACCATCTCACCCATGAGGTGGTGAAGGCCGAGAAGAGGGCTTATGAGAAGGTGATCCGCATGATGTCGCATGAAGTCAACAATTCCATGGGAGGAGTGGCCTCGATACTCGACTCTATCAAGATGACCTCTGACAGCGTGGAGCATCGTGAGGCGCTCGATGTATGTCTGTCACGCTGCCGGACGATGAGCTCTTTCATAACTTCCTTCGCCGATATGGTGAAGATACCTGAGGCTGTGACGGTGCTCACGGATCTCAACGTGTTTGTAGGGGATTCTCTGAGCCTTCTCGAGTCTATGTGTGCCGGATGTGGCATAAGACTTGTGTTCAGGCCATCGGAGCGGCCGGTGGAGGTCATGCTCGATCAGGTGCTTATGGAGCAGGTGCTGATCAATCTGGTGAAGAATGCCGTGGAGAGTATCGGCCATGACGGGGAGGTGGTCATCTCGGTTGAGGCGTCACCGTGTGGTTTCATTGTGGCCGACAACGGCGCCGGTATAGACAGGACCACGCAGGGAAAATTGTTCACCCCCTTCTTCTCGACAAAGGCCGATGGACGTGGGCTGGGCCTTCTCTTTGTGAGCGATGTGCTCCACAAGCATCATTGCGAGTTCTCCCTGCGCACCGATCCCGACGGGCTGACGCGCTTTTCAGTCGCGTTTCCTTGTTTGGGTTGAGAAGGAAGATCGGGGAAGACTACGGCTTTCAGCCGTAGCACGGCAATGCCATCCGGCTCAATGACTTATATTAATTCTCTTACTTCTATATCTTTAACCCTTACCCCTCTTTTCACCCTCAACCCTCAACCCTCAACCCTCAACTATTATAAGGAAAGGGACGGTGCCATTTCACAAAGGCATCATCCCTCCATAACCAAAATTCAAGTATTAATCTGTGAAACGGATCTCCGAGGTATCAATCCCGGAGACAGGCTGCTTCTTTCACAAGAAGGCTGCCAATGTTTCGTAAAAAGCAATTTATTCTATGGTTTCACAACCTTTGTAATGACGTAATCGCTTTTATAAGCAGTTATCAACTTGTATTTGTAGGTACCTCAGAATAATCTTGAATTCTGGGTAATACCCCTCCAGCTTGCATCTGGCGGAGTATCTACTGCAAAATTAGTCATAAAAACCGATTGTTGTTAAACTTAAATGTTAAAATCAAACGTTTTAAATGTTAAAATGCACGATTTTTGCATTTAAAATATCTATGACGTGTCTGCGTAGATGAAATCGATTGCATATGTCCTTTACAGGTTGTGCATATGCTATTCCGGTAATTATTATATTATTATATGCGTAAAAGGCGGGATCTGGAACTGAATGCTCCGGATCTCACCTATGGATATGCTATTTAAATGCTTATTGCAGGAAATGCTATCTCTCGTTGAGTGCTTCGAAATAGCAATCTGTGATCACCGTCCATTCCTCGAGCGTGCCCTGAGTGGTGTAGCCCTTTGTTTTTTCCGGATCGCCGAGGTCTTTGACCGCTATATCCTCCGAGAGGGTCACGACGGTGGGTGCCGCTTCCGTATCTTTATCCCAGAAGTCGTCAAACTTTACCGGGGCGCGGTCTTCCTCGATCTCATAGAGTGTTCCTTCATAGCAATACAGGCCCATGATCCGCGCCACCCTTGTCTTATCGGGATCCTTGTCGGAGTGATGGAGAATTTCCGGAATCTGGTGGAACCCTGCGGAGGCGTTATCCCAGATTATAGCACCTATGCCGCGGGCTTTCATGTCGGCGGCGATTGCCTCTTTCGCTTCCGCGAATATGGCGTCGACTGATTTATCTGTGCTTTCCATAATATGTTGTTTTTGGTGAATTCATTTTTTCAACAGGTTTTCCCATATCCCGCGGAGTTCCGGCCATCCTGTCACTTTCTGTCCGCCGGTCTCGATCCATTTCCCGTTGAGGCGCATGGCCACGAACGAGCGTCCGGCGCTGTCTTCGAGGCATACCACCATCAGGTTGGCTCCGAGAGGCGCCACCTGCCAGTCTTTCCATCTCTTCGCCACGTCGTCGGGATTGCATAATGGCGCATAGCAGCCCGGCAGCCTCATGAGGGAGAACAGCGGTATCACTGTCTCGGCATGCCCGAAATAAAGGGCTGCCCTGAGCGGGAGCGCGGGATCTTTCTTCCCTCCTACCGTCTCGGCGAGCCTTAGCCGTTTCCTCGACTCCACCACGCTGTCGGTGTTCTCAAGAAGAGCTTTGAGCAACGGACGGGCCGATATGGCCGGCATTCGGGAGAAAGGGCTTTCGGAGCGCTGGTAATAATGCTTGAGGTTGGCCGCTTCCCAGCACAGGCGGTATTCATCTTCCGTGAACCATCGCGAGGGATCGGCCTCTATGCCGGCGGCTGCAAGCGACTGGAGTATGCCGTAGGCGTCCATGGTCATTTTCTGCAGACGGTGGGTGTCGGTTATCCCTTTCACCATCCCTGCGGCAGGCCCGGCGGGCACGGTCTTCCTGAAGAAATTCACGTATGCGGTGAGCCAGGACCCTTTGTCAAGATACGTGATATAGGCGGTGTCGGTGGTGAAGAAACGCAGCAGACGGTCGTTCTGCCTCCCCTCGGATGTGGTTATCTCCAGCCGGTCGGAATATCGGGCGAGCTCGTGGCAGAACTCATACATGGTCATCACCACACGTGGCACATAGGTGGCTTCGGCCCTTACCCTCCCCTCTTTCAGGAGCTGCGGGCACGTCATGGTCATCTCCTTTCCGAGATTCACTTCCTCCGTCATGCCGGTGGCGTTGAGCGCGCCCCATTTGTCGGCTGTGGCTCTCTCCACCTCTGCGATAAGCTTCATGAACGCCTCCCCACGCGGAGTCAGCGTCCCTTTTGCGGCCGCTTCGGCGAGTTCTTTCCTAAGTGCTGCCACTTTATGCTCGGAGGAGAGGAAGCGGGCGCCGTGGCGCGCAACATAGTTTATAAAGACAGGCTTTAGTCCCGGGCCCCACGGCACTGCCGTGTCGGTAGCTGTGAAATCATAGGGCATCATTGTGCCGTCGAGCTGACGGGGAAACGCGGAGCGGCTCTCCGCCGCTGCCCTGAAGAGAGGGATGAGGCAGAGAAGTAGCGCTATTATGGTCAGATGTCTTGTTTTCATTGCTGTGGAGACTTGAGGGATGCACGTCGGGTGCGGGGATTTTTAAGATAGAACGTCTCTCCCCCGCCTATTGTTCCGCGTCGGCACATCAATATTTGTCATCGTCGTGTGGATATTGAAACTGACAGCATCGGGATGGATGTCAAATTTTTGGCTTATCCGTGCGTTATTTATTTATGGATCCATGCCTCCGCCGTGCCTTCAGGGCTCTTATTTTTCTCTGCCTCGCGTTTCTTCTCCAGGGATGCGGGACAAAACGCAACACGCCCCTGTCGCGCAACTGGCAGGCCTTCACCACGCGCTACAACGTCTACTTCAACGGCTCCGAGCATCTCAAGGAGCAACTGGCGATGATGGAAGACACATATGAAGACGATTTCACCCGGCGCCTCCCCGTCCATCCCGCGGAGGCGCGTGCCGACAGCCGACGTCCACAGCCTGCCGGTGATTTCCGGCGTACAATAGAGAAGATGCAGAAAGCCATACAGCTCCATTCCATCACCCGCAAGCCCCGCAGAAGGGGATCATCGGCCGAGGAGAAGGCTTTTCGCGAGCGTGAGGAATTCAACCCGTTTCTCCATAATGCCTGGATGATGATGGGCGAAGCCCAGTATCTCGACGGTGATTTCACCGGCGCGGCCACCACCTTCCTCTATATCTCGCGTCATTTCCGGTGGCTGCCGGAGGTCGTGACAGAGGCCCGGCTGCGGCAGGCCCTCTGCTATTGTGCCCTTGATCTGGTCTATGAGGCCGAGAACGTGCTCCATAACGTCAGGGAAAAGGATCTCACTGATCCGCAACTGCGGCGTCTCTACGACCTGGCTATGGCCGATTGTCTTCTGCGCGCTTCCGACGATGCCGGGGCAGCCCCATACCTTGTCCGTGCGGCCGAGGCCACCAAGGGACGTCAGGGACATCGGCTGTGGTTTCTCACCGGACAGGTCTACGCCGCTATCGGAGAGCGAGGGAAGGCATTCGAGGCATTCAGGAAAGCGGGATCCGGAATCTCGACCCCCTACAGCATGAAGTTCAACGCCAGGATAAAGGAGAGCGAGGTTTTCCCGGGCACAGATATCACGAAAGAGGTGGAGTCGCTCAGGAAGATGACACGCTACGAGCGCAACCGGGCACTTCTCGACAGGATATACTACGCCATAGGCAATCTCTATATGTCGCGCGCCGACACTCTTGATGCCATGCGCAACTACAGGCTCGCCGTGGAGCGGTCGGAGTCGTCGGGAATCGACAGGGCCCTCGCCCGGCTCGCCCTTGGCAACATACTCTTCAGCCGCGGAGAATATGTTGAGGCACAACCGTGCTATGCCGAGGCGGTGCCCCTTCTGCCCGACAACTATCCGGGCTACAAGGAAATCAGACTCCGTAGCGACGTGCTCGACGAACTTGCCCTGTATGCCGGAAATGTCGAGCTCCAGGATTCCCTCCTGCGTCTTGCCCGGATGCCGCGCGAAGAGCAGTTGGCGGTGTGCCGCCGCATGGTAGATGAACTTCTGGCCAGGGAAAAGGCTGAGCGCGAGCAAGCCGCACGCGAGGCGTTTGTGGCCGATATGGAGGAGAAGGAGGCGGGGAAGGCTACTGCGGCCCCTGCGGTCGTGCCTGCGATCTCCGGAGCCGACAAGTCATGGTATTTCTACAACCGTGCGGTGCGTGAGGCCGGCCGTGCCGAGTTCCAGCGCCGGTGGGGATCCCGGCGTCTTGAGGATGATTGGCGCCGACGCGACAAAAACTCTTTCACCCTTTCCGATGACCGGAGCGATGAGACTGATTCTGAGGTAGGCTCCGACGATGTGAGCCGGGATGACAGCGTGCGCCGTGTGCCGGCGGCCGACGATCCGCATGAGATAGAGTATTACATGAGCCGCATACCCTCCGATCCGGCTCAGATCCGTGCGGCCCGGGAGATAGTGCAGGATGGGCTATACAACATGGGCCTTATCCTGAAAGACCGGCTCGGTGATTACCGCGCGGCGCGGATGGCTTTCTCGCGGCTCGACAGAGAGTATCCCGACAATGTCTACCGTCTTGATGTCTATTACAACATGTATCTGATGGCCGTGCGTGAAGACGACGAGTCTCTCGCAGAGCAGTGGCGTGACCGCATCCTCGCGGATTTTCCCGACAGCCCCTATGGCCGTGCTATGGCCGATCCCTCCTATTTCAGCAATCTCAGGCGCATGCATGAGGTGCAGGAGGAGATGTATGCCGACGCCTATTCGGCTTATCTCGCCGACGACAATAGGAAGGTGAGGGAACTGACCGAAAAGATGGAGACAGACTATCCCCTCTCCCCCATCCTTCCGAAATTCATATTTATAGATGCCCTCTCGGCGCTCACGGAGGGTGAGACATCGCGTTTCCGCGATCGCCTGAGGGAATTGCTCGTGCGGTGGCCCGACACCGACATGACCCCCATGGCCTCCGGCATCCTCCGGCGTCTTGACCGGGGGATGGAGCCGCACGCCGGCCTCTCCAACAGCCGCGGCATCATCTGGCAGACGCGCCTCGCCACAGATTCCGCCGGTGTGGCCGCGCCCGACTCGCTCCATTTCTCCCGCGACCCCGGCTCGCCGCAGTGTCTTGTGCTCGCTTTCCCCCGCGACTCGGTCAACGCCAATCTCGTGCTCTACGAGGTGGCGAGATTCAATTTCTCCTCGTTTGTGGTGAGGGATTTCGATCTGGAGCCGATGTCGTTTTCCGACATCGGACTGCTGGTCATAAAGGGTTTCAGGGATCTCCGCGATGTGGAGCGCTATCGTAAGGCACTGGCGGCCTCTGACGTCGGTCTTCCGTCTGCCGTGCGTCCGATAGTGATCAGCGCGGAGGATTTCAGCATCCTTCTGCGCGAGGGGCGGTCGTTCGACGATTATTTCCGTTTCTGCGAGGAGCGGGATATCGGCGAGGCGGAGAGAGCCGTGGAGGAAAGTGCCGGTGAGCAAAAAGGGGAATCCAGACAATTTGATGAATGATGAACCGGATGAAACATATATTCGCGCTCTTGATGATAGCGGTGTTCCTTATGGCTTCCGCGGGGGCGGAAGGGATAACCAGGCGCCGTCTGTCGCTTCGCGGACTCGCGGAGCGTGCCGCCTACGGCGATGCGCGGGCGCTCTATCAGCTCTCAAGGCTCCACGACAGCGGCTACGATTCAATCGCTGTCGACTCCGCGCGTGCCGCCGCGCTCTGTCTCGAATCCGCGCGGCTCGGCTACGTGCCGGCACAGAGCGATGCCGGATTCCGCTATTTCCGCGGCGAGGGTGTGCGCCGCGACGTGGACTCGGCTCTCTACTGGACAAGACGGGCCGCTGAGGCCGGCGATGCGCGTGCCGCCAACAATATGGGCTATCTCTCGCTGCGGGGGGAATATGTGGCGCAGGATACCGGGAAAGCATTTGAATGGTTCACTGTCGCCGCCGACGCCGGATTGCCTGTGGGCCAGAGCCAGCTTGCCGACATGTACAGGGAGGGACTGGGCACTCCCCCCGATACTCTCAAGGCCGCGGAACTCTATTCAAAAGCTCTGGAGAGCGGTCTGCGGGATGCCGGTCTGAAGTTGCTGTCAATGATGGAGCGGCGTTGGAAGGATCTACCGGCCGACTCCATTATGCGTCTCGGGCGGCGTTATTACACACGCAATGCTCCGGAGATCGGGATCGCGCTGCTGCGCGACGCTGCGGCCCGCGGCGATGCCGATGCACTGGCTATACTTGGCGATGCTTATTCCCGTGCCAATGGCGTTGATTATGACCACGACCGGTCGGTGGTCTGTTTTCTGGAGGCCGCGTTGCGCGGACAGCCCTCCGCCCAGTTCTTCGTGGCCGAGATGCTCGATGTTTTCCCGGATGCGCTGAGGGGTGAGACGGAATCGGGTGTGATAAGGTCTTTCTATGGCGACAAGCCGATGCCTGCCGATATACATACAGCCGCCTACTGGTATGCCTTGGCTTCGGCCCGGGGAGTCAGCGACGCCCGCTCCGCCACCCGCCATCTCTTTCCGGGAGATCAAGGAAGGAGATAGTTGGTGCTACGGCCACCTTCACCGCTATCACGGAGCATTCCTTTGTTTATTAGATCGTTGATGTCGCGTAGGGCCGTATCTTGGGAGCAACGGCAGATTTTTGCCCATTTTGATGATGTGAGTTTGCCCTCAAAACCATCCCAGAGTCGGTTGATAACTTTACGCTGCCGTTCGTTGATTTCTACATCGCGGTACCGATCCCAATAAGTTCCTTTCTCTATTGTTTTGTCAATGATTTCTAAGGCTCTGATAATAGCATTTTCAAGACATCCGAAAAACCAGATTAACCATTCAGTAATGTCGAGATCCCCTTTCTGAGTACGTTCGAGAGTCTCATAATATTCTTTTTTATTGCGGTTGATTTCTGCTGATACACTGTAATATCGGGCTGAATTATCATCCAGCCTGGCAAGAAACATATCTGCGAGTGTCCGGCTTATACGTCCGTTGCCGTCATCGAACGGATGGATTGTCACAAACCAGAGATGAGCTATTGCTGCCATGATAAACGGAGACAGCATAGCTGTGTTACACCACTCGATAAGCTGTGACATCTCAGATGGCACATGTATTGAAGGAGGAGCCTCATAGTGGATTTTCTCATGTCCGAATGCGCCGGAGACAACTTGCATTGGTTCTTCTCCTTTTCGCCAGTCTGCCACAGTTATCTTATACATACCGCTTCTGCCAGTCGGGAACAGGGCCGCGTGCCATCCGAACAGTCTTTCGTCAGTAAGTGGCTTACGACAGTTCCTTACGGCATCAAGCATCACATCTGCAAGTCCTTCCACATAGTGATCCTCGGCAGGCATCCCTTCATAATCTATGCCCAGCCTACGCGCTATGCTGCTTCGCACAGAATTAGGATTTAACACAACGCCTTCTATTTCAGATGAACTTATGAGTTCTTCGGACATTGCTGTCAGTTGCGAGTTGCTCTTGTCGCGGAATCCAAGCATAGACATTTTTCCATTGAGTTGCCCATGCAGTTGGCTCAGGCTGCCCAATGGTTCAAGCAATGCATTGGCATCCCACCGAAATTTTGGCCAATCTTGACGTTGCCATATATAGATGCTGTATTTCCGTGGTATCATTTATAAGAAATTATTTTTTCGCAAATATAGCCTTCTTCGGCGAAAAGAACAAATATTCACCGCAAATTTGCGGTGAATATGGAATTCTTTCACCGCAAGGTCATTATGAAGTGACGGATGGTAGTGATTATGATATGAGGAAAGGATATGGGTTGGAGGATCTGTCAGAGCATGCAGATGATGAGGAGCTGGGCGATGATCACGCGGCAGAACATCGAGAAGGGATAGACCGTGGCGTAGCTGACGGTGGCGTAGTCGCCGGGCACTATGTCGTTGGCATAGTTCAAGGCCATGGGGTTGGCCATGCTTCCGCAGAGCATGCCGCAGGTGAGACCGAAATCGAGGTTGAGGCAGCGCATGGCCACGAGTCCCATTATGAGCACCGGCACCACCGTGAGCAGGAATCCCAGCAGGATCCAGAGCAGTCCCTCCTGACGCATGATAGTGTCGAGGAACTGCGCTCCGGCATCGAGGCCGAGACAGGCCAGATAAAGCGAGAGGCCGATGCCGCGCAGCATGAGGTTGGCACTGTGGGTGGTATATGTCACGAGTCTGAACTGGGGTCCGAACCTTCCTATCAGAATCCCCACGATGATGGGGCCTCCGGCAAGTCCGAGTTTTATCGGCGAGGAGATGCCGGGGATGAGGATCGGTATGGAGCCGACCACAAGTCCGAGCACGATCCCTATGAAGATGGCTCCGAGGTTGGGGTCATTGAGCTTGACGGCCGTATTGCCCAATATGCGCGACACCTTGTCGATGTCGTGCTCGCTTCCCACCACCGTGAGGGTGTCGCCGAGCTGCAGCACGAGGTCGCGGGTGGCCAGGAGGTGCATTCCGCTTCGCGTCACGCGGCTGATGTTGATGTGATATTGGTTGCGCAGGCGCAGTGATCCGAGTTTCTTGCCGTTGATCGACACCCGGCTCACCACCAGATTTCGCGACACGAGTCGGTTGTCGATTGAGTTCCAGTCTATCCCCTTGCGGTTCCAGTCGCGGTGTTCCTGGGCCCCGAAGAGCACTTTCAGTTTCGCGCAGTCGGCCGGAGTGGTGATCACCAGCAGATGGTCGTCCTCTTCAAGCACCGTGGCGGAGTCGGGGACGGTGACATTGTCATCGCGCCAGAGGCGTGAGATTACAAAATTCGTTTTACTCAAGGCTGAGATCTCCTTCACCGACATCCCAACCACGGCGGGATTGCAGACCTTGAACTCCGCTATGAACGTGGAGTCGGCATCGTCGCGCTCTTTCGACAGCGGCATGTCGGGAGGCAGGAAGCATTTGCGTATCACGATGATGGCGAGAATGACGCCTACGACGCCCAACGGATATGTCACGGCGCAGCTTAGTGCGGCTCCGTTGGCTGAAATGCCGAACTGCCCCAGCGCCTGTTGCGCGGCTCCGAGTGCGGGGGTGTTGGTTGTGGCTCCGCACATCACGCCTACGGCGTCGCCTATCGGCATGTCGAAGAGCAGGGAGATCAGTACGGTCATTACGGTGCCTATCGCTATGACGCCGAGACCAAGGAGATTGAGGCTTAGCCCACCCTTGCGGAAGGAACTGAAGAAGCCGGGACCTACCTTGAGGCCCAGTTCGTAGACGAAGAGCACGAGGCCGAGGTTCTCGGTGTAATGCAGTATGGTAGGATCGATCGACAGACCTAAGTGCCCTGCGAGGATTCCGGCGAAAAAGACGAATGTGACTCCGAGCGACACACCCTTCACTCTCAGCTTGCCCAAAGCGAGTCCGCACGCGATGATTATCGAGAGTACTATCACGGCCTGCATGGCCGAATGGGTGAGGAATATGTCGGATATCCATTGCATGCCGCAAAATTAATAAAAACATCCCATATTCCATCAATATCATTCACTGATTCAATCGAAATTACCGTGTGCCGTAATCGCAGGCTCCTTTTGCATGTGGATTTTGTAATATGACGTTTTTTTCGTAATTTTGCGGCGTAAGCAGTTGACACTTACATGACATGAAAGGTATCCGCCTGCCATATCTCATATTGTTTCTCATGCTCGTCGCCGTGCATGGTTGCGCGCCGTCGCCTTCGGGCGACATGCTCCGTCGCGCCCGCTCGGTCGTGGCCGCCTCCCCCGACTCCGCCATAGCCATCCTCGATTCTGTCGACCGCATGCCCCGTCTCCCGGAGAGCGACAGGATGCGGTCGCGGCTCCTGCGTGTGGAGGCCGGCGACCGGAAATATGTGGTGGCCACATCCGACAGCGTTATAAAGACCCTTCTGGAGTATTACATCGACGGGAACCACGACAGGCAACTTCATCCCACAGTGCTCTACTATGCCGGACGCACCTACTCCGACCTCGGCCGTTCGGCCGATGCCCTGCGCTGTTTCAAGCAAGCCCTCGCTCTCCTCGGCGAAGGAGAAGACCCCGATCTCGAAAGCAGGATTCATTCCCAGATGGCAACGCTGTTCAGTCGGCACCGGATGTTCCGCCATGCCCTCAGCCACATACAGCAGCAGATTCAGTGCGAGAAAGATAGCCGCGATTCCATACAGGCCCTCTATTCACAGCTGTCGCTGGCTTTCGCCTTTCGCGGCGTCGGGCAGCCTGACAGCGCCCGGCTTATCTATCGCCGGCTCGAGAAGGATCCCCTCGTGGCCAGGGACTCCGTGTTACGCGTTACGTTGATCTCACAGCTAATCTCCTATCTGATGGATAACGGACAGTTTGAGAAGGCTGATTCACTGTCGGCCACCTTGTCGCCTTTTGACGGCAACAGGCATGATTTTGCCATCCCCAATATCCTCAATAGGGTCGATGAGAAAAGACAGGCCTATGGAAATGTTATCGGACGGTCGGCGGAACTATTGCACAGCAACAACATATATGTTAGAAGGAAAGCGGCGCGCAATCTGGCATTGTCGCATATCAGGGAAGGGAACCCTGAGGAAGGGTTGCGTTTTCTGGAGCGCTATAGCGGCATATCCGATTCCATTGCGACAATGGAGGGTTCATCATCCTTGGCAGAGGTCGAGGAGATGCTCAACAACGCCGAGCTGGAGGCCGTGAACGAGAAATTGAAGAATGAGGAGGAGACCAATTATTATCTGGTTGTTGTGATTATCCTTGTTCTGTCGGTATCCATACTTTCGATTCGGCTTCTCTCAGATCGGGCCAAACTTAAGAGATCGAGGATGATCAACGATCTCCAGCTTGAGGCAGAGGAGAAACTCCGTGAGAAGGAACTGAAGATAAAGGATCTTGAGACATCTTACAATCTTCAGAGAGAGTATATATCGACCCTTAAAGGAGGTATCATGAGGAAAAATCCCGAAGACGGAGACGATACTGCGCGCGATGTGGAGTATGCGAGGATAAGGCTCACTCAGGTTTCATATCATTTCCTCGATGAAGGGAGGAAGGCTGCATGCGGAATAACCGATAAGGATTTCATGGAACTTGAATCCCTGTTGTCGGTTGTCCATCCGCGTCTGATGGTATGGATAACGGAATCGGGCCTCAAGCAGCGCGATCGGAGGGATGCCATGCTTATAAAGATCGATGTTTCACTTAAGATGTGCTCCAATATTCTGCGTGCATCATCCTCCGCTCTGGCCAATTCCAGGACACGGCTGTTCAGAAAGCTCATGGAGAAGGGGAATATCGTGGAAGGTTTCAAGAGTTATTCCGATTTTATCATGTCCTTATAGCGGCTCATAACTTATTATTAGTAATACCATTCCCTGAAATGTGAATATTCTGTGAATCATTGTTAAAATAAAAAATGATGCATGTGAATCAATGTGAATGAAAAAACTTGCAGTCTTGGGGTTATCTCTGTAATTTTGCCGCCATTAAGACATAACCTCAATTCAGATGAAACACTTTCTAACCATTTTTTGCCTCCTGTTTTCAGGGGTTGCGCTGTCGCAGGACCCCCCGGCGACACCCGGCACCCCTCCCGATCCAATTGAAATGCCTCCACCCAAAAGGGCAGGCTCGATACGACCGGAATTAACGATTGTGGATAATATCCTTTATGTCTATCCTTACTTTGGAGAAGAAATCTTTGTGGAGATTCTCGAAGAAGGAGAGACCGTCTGGTCTGAGACATCCTCCTCCGACACATTTATCCTGCCGGAACTCCGGGAAGGCACGGAATACACACTTGTCATCACAATCAATGGCAAGTCATGGTATGGTGTCTTTACATATTACGAACAATAAATTTTAAGATCTAAACAAACGAATATAAAGAAACAACGATATAAGTCGACACAAATCGTTACGGAGTCTCGAAAGAGCCTTCAAGTTTGAATCAACATTATTAACATTCTCTTAAACCATGAGACAATTAGGTACTCTTCCACACATTATCTCTGATCCTCTTAGAGAGGAAGAGATATTGGTAATCAGAGGTGGTCAAGGACCATCCGACCCCGTTATTCCCTCCAAAGAGAAAAAAGACTCTTGCGAGACGGATAGCAAAGCCGAGAAATGCGATAAATGCGACAAATGTGACAAGTGCGGTTTGATTTGCTTCTAACATCTTCTGATGTTCAGACAATCAGCCCTAGCATTCACAGATTCCATTATGTAAGCATCCGACTGTCAAAACGGTTTGCTTTTGACAGACACACTCCAAAGGGCTGTTTTTAACCCTTTCCTTTCCAACAATAGGTCACAATCTTTGCATTGTGACCTATTGTAAAAACATAACTTAAATGAATTTTTATATTCACTCACCATAAACAATCAATTATTATCTAAACACTATCAATATGAGAGTTAACAAATATTCATATATAACAGAGTTAAATAAAGAGACATCCGTCATTTTCAATGGAATAACCAAAGATTTCATTGTTGTGCCCAATAATCTTATATCATCTTACGAGGCAATAGTTTCAAATCTCGACAAATATGCCAAATCTCATCCGAAGATAATAAAAGAGCTTTCCGAGGTTGGGATAATCGTTGATGACGGCTACGATGAATTAGGTGTGTTAAGGTCTGAACGCGAAGCCTTCACAAAATCCTCAATTTATAAGACATCCATCATTCCTACATTCGACTGCAACTATAACTGCTGGTATTGCACTCAGAATCACCGAAAGGTCTCAATTGATGAAAAGATAATTAACCGTATCATCAAGCACGTAAAAAAGTATCTCATCGACAACCATATGACTGAATATATTCTGTCATGGTTTGGAGGAGAGCCACTTATGGAACCGGAGATAATCGCTTCTGTCAGCAAAGAGTTAAAGGGATTCTGTGACAACAATAACATAAAATTTCACGGTGCAATCACCACCAACGGAGCCCTTCTAAGCAGAGAGATAATAGAAATGCTGAAAGATAACAATATTCGCTATTTTCAGATTGCCATAGACGGAGACAAGCAATCACATGATAAAAACAAATACGATAACATACATCCATCCTCCTTCGAATTAATACTCAACAATATGGTTGCCTTGTCCCATAATCATCATGAAGCTGAGATAACATTAAGACTAAACTTCACTCCCCTGAATTTGGATAATGAGGTTCTCGTAGATGAAATAAATGCTGTGATTCCTAAAGAGATACGTAGGCGCATTAATATAGATTTGCACAGGATATGGCAAATTGATGAGAGGAAATACGAGATACAGAAGCTAAATGTCCTTCAGAAGAAATTTGTTGAATCCGGTTACACTTTAGCTACCGACCATGTGTTTTCGATGTGCTATGTCGATAAGACCCATTACAATACAATATACTATAACGGAGGTGTAGAAAAATGTGATGAGAAGACTATGGACAATTTACGCGGGTTTATTGACGATGAGGGAGATATAAAATGGAAAGAAAAACCGAAATTTATTGATCTTGATATTCTTGGAGACAAGAGCCCATGTGCCAGCTGTAATTACTACCCCTTGTGTTACGGGGGATGTCCAGTAAAAAGAGATCACAGGATTGGTGAGGATGGGAAACTCAGATGTGGGTACGACGGTGATTTCTCTAAGCTTGATCACCGCATAAAGGATTATTGTTGCCGTGTCCTCAACAATAAATTTTTAATAAATGTTAAAGACGGGATTAAGTAATGATGTAATAGGATATTTTGTAATTTTACATCGAATAACACATGTCACATGTAAGTGTCCTTCATATTTGGACATCGTATATTTGACATCTCAAAGATAACCAAACCTGAAGGCGCATGCATACGATCAAATTCCTACTCCTGGTCCATATCCTCCTCTCAACAGTCATGGCGCAGGGCGCCCCTGCCGACACGGTGCCACAACGTGCCGTCCGCGTCGTCCGTGCCGACACCGTCCCGGATCTGTCGGGCACCCTCGACAGCCTGGTGGTGACCGCCGCCGCAAACACCCGCGACGCCGTCACCGAGACCATAACCGTGACCAGCGCCATGCGCAAGGGCACCAACAGCGCCATTTCGCTGCTCGGCAACGTGCCGGGGATCGTGCTCGACAGGATGTCGGAGACAATAAATGTCGGCATCGAGCGCGATGTCCCCATCCTCGTCGACGGGAAGGAGGCAAGCCCCGACTACGCCAGGTCGATCAATCCGGAAAGGGTCTACAAGGTTGAGATCCTGCGTCATCCCTCCGGACGCTTCGCCGACTACCCGGCTGTGGTCAACCTCATACTGAAGACCGTCTACCGTGGCTACGACGTCAACGTCCGCGGCAAGGGGCTCCTCTCGCTGCGCAACAGCCACTCCGACAGGGAGGAGGCGGGGGCGGGCGCCGCATATTCCTCGGAGAGGTGGAACGTCTACACGGATCTGGGATACTCGCGCCGCGACATGTATGAGGCCAGGGCATACGTCAGGGAATTCGGCGACGCGCTGCGCGAGGAGACACACCCGGCCGACGACCGCCATCCGAACGTCAACGACCGGCGCGGCACCTACACGGGCTTCGCCGGCGTGGACTGCCGCCTCTCCCCGCGCCACACGCTCTCGGCCCAGGGATGGATATCTGCGGCCTCCGACCGCTCTTACGGGAAATACACCTTCACGGGCTCCGACGCCTGGAGCCGCACGCAAGGCAGGTTCCGCTCCACCGAGGCCAGCGGCGGCCTCTTCTATACGGGCAGGCCGTCGGAGCGTCTCACGGTGAACGCAGAGGGATATTACGACCACTACCGCAACCGCGAGGACTACGCCTATATGGAGTCGGGCGACGGCACCCCCTCCCTGACGCCGACGCTCGGCAGGAAGGGTTTCGCGAGGGGCGCCGCCAACGCCACGCTCGCCCTGCGCGACAACCTTAGCATCCGTCTCGACGAGATGTTCACCTACCGCCGGTATACGGTGGATGACAGGGACAGCGGTGAGGAGACATACCGCTCAGACGAGCGCAGGAACCGTCTGGACGCCAACATCTCGTGGAGCGCCTCCGGCCGTCTGCACCTTAACGCCGGCATGGCGCTGCTGACGGTCTCCGGCAGCTACCGTAGCGGCGGCGACCGCCGCAGCGCCACACACTGGTCGCCCCTCCCCTACGCGCGGCTGAGGTGGGGGTTCGCGAAAGACCTGGCGCTCAATGTCAACTATTTCTACGACGTGACGTATCCGCGTCTCGACCTGCTGGCCCCGGTGAGGAGGGTCACGGGGCAGCACACGGCCTCGGAGGGTAACCCCGCGCTCCGTCCGCAGGAGATGCACTACCTCCAGACGGAGCTCGCCTTCCGGGGGATGCTGAGGCTGACCTACCTCGCCCGCTTCGCGCGCCGCGAGACATCCCGGTGGTGGTATGCCGACGGGGGGAGGATAATCGACACGTATGTAAACTCCGACCAGGACTTCAACTACCTGAGCCTGGAGGGTGATTTCACCATCGCGGGGCTGATAGGGCTGAACGTTACAGCCTCCCACCAGTGGTATGCCAGGAAAGTGGATGACGGCACTCGGCGCCGCGGACGCGTATGGTATCTCGACGCCCAGGCCGCCTGTCCCGTCAGGCCGCTGGGGATGTCAGTCATGGCCATGTACACCCTGCGCCACGAGAAGGAGCCGCTGCTCCAGGGGATGCGGTATAGCCAGCAGGAACAGCTGGCCGTCGGCCTGAGCCGCAATTTCATGAGCGGCCGGCTGGCGGTAAGCCTGTTCGCGACAATCCCTGTCAGCGCCATACCCAAGACTGCGTGGGAGTCGGTGGAGATTCCCGGCTACCGTTACACGTCGTATGTGAACGACAGGGTGAACCAGGCCGTCCTGCTTCTCAACGCGCGCCTCATGCTCGGCAACCGCAAGTCAAAGTCACGCTCCAAGTCCCTCGAGCTGGAACAGGAGAAAGACTGAAATACACCATGTCATTCCCATTCGTAAAGCAGAAAGACTCAATGCAGTGCGGAGTGGCGGCCCTGGCCATGGTGTGCCGCCATTTCGGGGTGCCCTACTCAACGGCTTTCCTTGACACGTTATGCCGTCCGACGGCCGAAGGGGTCTCCATGCTCGGCATCTCCCGGGCCGCCACGGAACTCGGCCTCGACAACGTGTCGGGACGGGTGGGGATCCGTGAGCTCATTGATAGTCCGTTACCCTCCATATTACATTGGAAGCAGACACATTTCACCGTGCTCCACAGGGTATCGCACGGAGGAAGGCGGTTCCATGTGGCGGATCCGGGAAAAGGACTGGTCACTTACTCACGTGACGAATTCCTGCGGCATTGGGGAAGCATAGGGCACGGCGAGGACTCGAAAGGCGTGGCCATGTTCTTCGAAAAGACGCCACGCTTCGGAAGCGTCACGGAACCTCAGTGCGGCGAGCGGCGGTCGTTCCGGTTCCTGTTAGGCTATCTGAGGCAGTACCGGAAGTATTTCCTCCAGCTCATCCTTGGCCTGCTCCTGGGATGCGTGCTGCAGCTCATACTACCCTTCCTGACGCAGGCCATCGTCGACCTCGGGATCCGACACCGCGACATCGGGCTGATATGGCTCATACTGCTCGGGGAACTGATGATCGTCATAGGGCGCACCGCCACCGACTTCATCCGCCGGTGGCTGCTGCTCCACATCTCGATGCGCATCAACATATCGCTCGTCTCCGACTTCTTCATCAAGCTGCTCAGGCTGCCGATGTCGTTCTTCGACACCA
>PPYF01544340.1_pt1 | contig 54756 bp, 41 predicted proteins | sample 1559871 | NCBI WGS metagenome assembly PPYF01 (sample SAMN08240021, study PRJNA423297) | Human gut metagenome, whole genome shotgun sequencing project.
GACAGGAATAAGAAATCAGGTTGTCAACCATAATCGTTTTTAGTGTTTAACCTGTCAACCATTTTTAGTACACCACAGTGTGAAAAAACAGTCAGTAGTTTTGAAAAAACTAAAGTACTGAGAGAATTTTCTAAAGTACTGACAGTTTTTTCAAAACTACTGACTGTTTCCGGGGGGCCGGGGCGCACAGACGGCCGGCGCCGCAGTGTCGTTGCCGCTGCCGGAGGACCGTTACAGACGGCTGCAGAGGGCGTCGAGCTCTTCGGTGGTGGTGGCGGTGTGGAGATAGGCCAGCGCCGCGGAGCTCACGAGTCCCTGCTGCCGCAGGTGGTCGAGCAGGGCGAGGGCCGGTGTCCAGCAGCCGTCGGTGTTGTAGAGGATGATGTGCTTGTTGCAGAGTCCGATGGTGTCGGCTGCCAGCACGGTGAATATCTCGTCGAGAGTGCCGATGCCGCCGGGCAGGGCGATGAACAGGTCGCTTTCGCGCATCATGATGGCTTTGCGGTCGTTGAGGTCGGCGCAGTGGAAGGTGACGTTGAGCGCATCGCTGACGTCGCCCTGCTCGGTGAGTATCTGCGGCACGACTCCGATGACGCGGCCGCCGTTCTGCCGGGTGGACTGTGCCAGTGTTTCCATCAGGCCCTTGCTGCTGCCGCCGTAAACGAGGGTGTGGCCGTTGCGGCCCATCCAGCGGCCTACGCTTTCGGCGGCCTCGCCGAAGGAGGCCGGCAGCGATTCGTGCGAAGAGAGGAAAATGCCGATTCGTTTGCTCATGTTGGTGGATTTTTTTGGTGACGGGGATATAAGGAAGCCGGCATCCCCCTGCCATGACGGGCAGAGGGATGCCGGCGCGGCGTGGCTACGGTCAGCGCACGGCAATGCACTCGATTTCGATGCGGGCATTCTTGGGCAGTGTCTTGACTGCCACGGCCGAGCGGGCCGGACAGGGTGCCGGGAAGAATTCGGCGTAGACACTGTTCATGTCGGCGAAATCGGCCATGTCGGCCAGGAATACGGTGGTCTTCACCACATTGTCCAGAGTGAGTCCGGCCTCGGCCAGGATGTTCCGGAGGTTGGTGAGCGACTGGCGGGTCAGCTCCTTGATGCCGCCTGGGGCAAATTCGCCGGTGGCGGGATCGATGGGCAGCTGGCCGGATACGAATACGATGCCGTTGGCCTCGATGGCCTGGCTGTAGGGGCCGATGGCGGCCGGAGCCTGCTGGGTTGCAATCTGTTGCTTCATTTCGGTTGATTTTATTTGTGCCTGCCGGGAGTGCGCGGGGCCTTGCCCGGCAGGGCGGTTACGGAATAAGGGGGATGGGCGCTACTTCAGATAGTCGTCAAAATAGCGGGTGATGCGCTCGTGCAGGTGCACCATGTCCTTGCCCATCATGTTGTGTCCCTGGCCCGGATAAACGAAGTAGTCGGGCTGTGTGCCGGCATCCTCGGCGGCACGCAGGAACGCGAGGCTGTGCTGAAGCACGCAGGTGGGGTCGTTGTAGCCCACGATGATTTGCAGACGGCCCTTGAGGTTCTTGGCTTTCTTCGTGAGGTCGGAGCCGGCATAGCCTTCGGGATTTTCCTGCGGGGTGTCCATGTAGCGCTCTCCATACATGACTTCATAATATTTCCAGTCGATGACGGGACCGCCGGCCACGCCCACCTTGAAGGTTTCGGGATAGGAGCACATGAGGTTGGTGGTCATGAATCCGCCGAACGACCAGCCGTGCACACCGATGCGGTCGGCATCGACATAGGGCAGCGTCTTGAGGAATTCCACACCCTTCATCTGGTCCTGCATCTCGATGACACCCAGCTGGCGGTGGGTGCAGCTTTCAAACTCGAAGCCGCGATATTGCGAGCCGCGGTTGTCGACGATGAAGAGCAGGTAGCCTTTCTGTGCCATGTAGATTTCCCAGGGGCGTGCGCCGTAGTTCCAGCCTTCGTCCACGTTGTGGGCGTGCGGGCCGCCATACACATAGACCACGGTGGGGTATTTCCTGGCGGGGTCGAAGCCTACGGGCTTCACCATGCGGTAATACAGGTCGGTCACGCCGTCGGCGGCCTTGATGGTGCCGCAGCTGAATTCAGGCACGTTATAGTCCTTCCAGGGCGTGTCGGAGAGTTGCAGACAGGTCTGTGCCGGCTTTGAGGTGCTGATGAGGTCGATTTGCCGGTATACCTGCGGGGCGCGCCAGGTGTCGCAGGCGAGAGTGCCCGAAGCCGAAAGGCTGCCGTTGTGCACGCCGCGGCCGTTGTCGAGCAGTGTGCGCTTCTGACTTTTCACGTTGACGCTGTAGAGGTTGTAGCAGATGGGCGACTCTTCGTTGGCCTTGTAGATGATGCTCTTGGTCTTGGTGTTGAATCCGAGCATCTCGATGACCTCAAACTTGCCTTTGGTGAGTTGGGCCAGTTCGTGGCCGGCGGTGTCGAAGAGGTAGAGGTGGTTGTAGCCGTCGCGGCGGGTCTGGTAGATGAATTTTGTGTCGTCCCACGGCAGGAAGACGATGGGGTTCATGGGTTCCACATAGCGGGGATTGGTTTCGGTGTAGAGCACCTGCTTGCGTGCGCCGGTGGCGGCATCATAGGCCACGAGTTCTGCCTTGTCCTGGGTGCGGGGGAGCTCAATGACGTAGACCGTCTTGGCATCGGGCGACCAGGCGATGTTGGTGAAATAGCGGTCGGTGGGGTCGCCGGCCTGCAGGTAGACGGTCTTATCCGTGGCGGGGTTGAACACGCCGACGGTCACCTTGTGGCTGGTCATGCCGGCCATGGGGTATTTCTCGGGAGCCAGAGTGGCCACACGTGTGCTGATGTCGACGAGCGGGAAGTCGGTTACCATGCTCTGGTCCATGCGGTAGAAGGCGAGCAGGCTGCCGTCGGGGCTCCAGAAGGTGCCTTTGTAAATGCCGAACTCGTCGCGGTGTACGCTCTGGCCGTATTGCAGTTCACGGCTGCCGTCGGTGCTGACCTGGTGGGTCTTGCCGTCGGCGGTGGTGACGTAGAGGTTCCAGTCCTTGACGAAGGCCTCGCTCTTCGAAGCCATGCAGAAGTCGTGGCGGGAGCTTCCGGCTGTGCGCGGGGCAGACCATACGACTTTTTTCTCCTTCCAGTCGTAAAGCAGGTTGGCCTTGGAGGTGGCAAAGAAGACCTGCGTCTTGTCGGCGAAGGGGAAACGTGCGCCGGTCAGGTTGCGCACCTTTCCGTGGAGCTTCTCGTCGAGTGCGGCGTTGAGGTCGGCTTCGGTAAAGAGTACCTCCTGCTTCACGGCCTTCCCCTTTTCGTTGTAGAAGGTTTTCACCTCTTCCACGTCGGTGAGCAGCAGGCGGTCGCCCCACCATGCGGTGAAGATGCTGCGCGGCTGCAGGTTCCAGTAGTTCGAGCCGCCCCACATGAGGTCGTCGAGTGTAAAGCTTTTCTTAGTCTGTGCCATAACGTTGGTGGCGAGCAGCAAGCACAGGGCTGCCCATATCCATTTACAATTTTTCATTTTGTTGTTTTCTAAGTTCAGCGTTGTGAATGATTCGGCACGGGGAGGGCGGCCGTCTCATCCGGGACGGTGGCCCTTTCCGTGCCTGTGAAGACCTTGCTGCGGTCAGAATTTCTTGGACTTGCGGTCGAATGACTTCTTGTCAAATTGCTTCTTGCCGCCGAAGCCTTCGCGCCGGCGCTCACCGCCTTCACGCCGCCTTTCGTCGCCTTTGCGGTCGTCGCGTTCGCGTCGGGCAAAGTTGCGCTCAAATTCGCGGTGCTTGTTGCGCAGGAGAGCGTATTCTTCGTTTTCGTCCTCTTCAGCGTCCCGGCCCGCAAAGCGGCCGTTGAATTCGTTTCGGTGGGTCTTGAAGCGGCGCTTCTCGGCCATGCGGGCGCGTTCTTCCTCGGTCTTGACGCTGCCGCCGGCTGCCCGGAATTCATCGAGCTTGCCGCTGAAGAGCTGGTATTTGCGGAATTCGCAGTCGAGCGAACCGTTGTAGAGGGGTATCTTGAAACTGGGCTTCAGGCCGATTTCGTCGAAACATTCCTGCTTGTAGCTGATAATCCAGGCTTCTCCGCCGGTAAATTCGTGCTTCAGGCGTTCGCCGATGGCGCGGTAAAGGCCGAGCAGGTCGGACGATGTGATGCGCTCGCCGTAGGGCGGGTTGGTAATCATGATGGCCGGCTGTCCGGGCTGCGTGAACTTCTTGAAATCCTGCTGCTTGAGCACAATGCAATCGGCCACTCCGGCCGACTTGACATTGGCCGTGGCGGCTTCGATGGCACGCAGGTTGAGGTCGTAGCCGTAGATGCGGTGGTTGAATTCGCGCTCGTCGGAATCGTCGTTATAGATGCGGTCGAAGAGTTCGCGGTCGAAGTCCTTCCACTTTTCGAAGCCGTATTCTTTGCGGAAGACGCCGGGATAGATATTGCGGGCCATGAGGGCGGCTTCGATGAGCAGTGTGCCTGAACCGCAGAAGGGGTCGATGAAATCGGTATCAAATTTCCATCCGGAAAGCTTGATGAGGCCCGCGGCAAGCACCTCGTTGATGGGAGCTTCCACACTGGCGACGCGATAGCCGCGCAGATGAAGGCTTTCGCCGGAGGAATCGAGCGAGAGCGTACAGTTGTCCTCGGCAATGTGGATATTGAGACGGATGTCCGGGTTGGTGAGGCGGATGTTGGGACGCTTGCCCTGCGTTTCCCGGAAATAGTCGACGATGGCATCCTTTACCTTGTAGGCCACGAATTTGGAGTGCCGGAATTCCTGCGAGTAGACAACGGAATCGACAGAAAAGGTGGTGTCGAGGTCCAGGTACTGGCCCCAGTCAATGCTGCGGACGGCTGTGTAGACATCATCGGCGTCGGTAGCCTTGAAGTGCTTGATGGGCTTGAGTATGCGCACGGCGGTGCGAAGGCAGAAATTGGCGCGGTACATCATTTCCTTGTCGCCGCTGAAGGATACCATGCGGCGTCCTATCTGGATATTGTCGGCACCGAGTTCCGTCAGTTCCTGTGCAAGAACTTCCTCCAGTCCTTGGAAGGTCTTGGCAATGAGTTCGAATTGTTCCATTTAGAATATTAAGATGTGCTGTTTTTCCTGTTTTTTCGAGAGGGTGGGCAAAAGCCGCATCTGCGCGGCAGCTTTCCGGCTGTAGGGGGCGGCCTGTGGCCGGCCGCTGCCGGTTGCCTTGTGCGGCGAAGACGGATGAACTGTGTAAATGGCTTTGCTGCCATATCCGTGGGCTTGCTTTGCGGACATGCCGTTGCAGGCGGGACATAGGAAAACTGCAACAGCTACGGAGGGCTGTTGCCGCAGAAATGGGCCCGTTGTGCCGTTGCGGTTTGGCTGTTGGCCAAACTGCGGGTGCAATAAATATGCAAAGCAGTTAGCAGAGTTCATTGAGAGGTGTAAATACCTTTGCGCCAACAAAGATATAAATATTTTTTTATAGGCGTCGGGTAAAGAAAAAGAAAGTGTGATTTTCTCCTTCAACCGGGCAACCGCCTTTTTCAACGGGGGCGGACGGAGCGGTCCGCTGGTTTTTTGACGACATGGATACTGATTTCATAGAGTAGCCAGATGGGGAAGGATACCAGCAGGAGGGTGAAAACATCCGATGTCGGCGTAATAATGGCGGCCACAATGAGGATGGCCACGATGGCGTGCTTGCGGAAGTGCCGCATCATCCTGGAATTCAACAGTCCCAGCCGGCCCAGGAACCAGCACAGGACGGGGAGCTCGAAGACAATCCCCATCAGCAGATTCATCATCATGAAGGTGCCGATGTAGGATTGGAGGGAAATCATGTTCTCCACTTCGGCACTCACCTGATAGGTGCCGAGGAAGCGTAGTGTCAGCGGAAAAATGAGAAAATAGCCCACCATGACGCCAAGGAGGAACATGAGGTATCCGCTGGCAACAATGCGGAAGGAGTATTTGCGTTCCTGTTCGTACAGTGCGGGAGATACGAACAGGAACAGCTGGTAGATGATATAGGGGGAGGCCAGAAGGAAACCGGCACCAACCGCAGTCTTCATGTGGATGAGAAACTGTTCTGCCAGTCCGGTGTTGATTAGCTTGATGGAAAACAGGTTCATGGCCGGCAGCTGCAGCTGGCTGCCGATGCGCTGGAACAGACGGTAGGTAACGAAAGATGAATCCTTGGGGGCCAGTACGATGTCAAACATCGTGTCTTTGAAAAAGAAGGCCAGAAGCCCGCATGCAACAACTGCTAGCGCCGTCTTGATTAATACACTTCTCAAAACATCCAGGTGTTCCCAGAAGGTCATGTCTGTTTCCTGCATGGTCTCTCTTGCTTTGCTGCTATTCCTGTTTCTGTGTGGGATTTGCGCCCTGGCTGTCCGCCTCTTTCTTTACCTGACTGCCGGATTCTTTCTCGGTTTTGGGCTCTTTCTCTATCTCATTCATGCCTTCCTTGAAACTGCGCACGCCTTTGCCCAGTCCCTTCATCAGTTCGGGAATCTTCTTTCCGCCGAAAAACAGGAGAACAATCAGCGCGATGAAGATTAGCTCTTGCATTCCGATTCCAAACATATTTATTTACGTATTAGGTATTTAATGAATAAGTAACCGCCAAAAATCTGCAGGAGCATGCCCGGGATGCCGATACGGAAATCCTGTGCGGCGAGATAGAACTGTCCTGTCAGCGCCCATTCGCCCAGTGTGCCGAGTACCTGGTAGCCCAGTACGACGGCGAGCAGCAGGGCTACGGTAACTTTCCGGAAACGGTGGGCCGTGTAGCCTGCGATGCCTGCCAGCAGCACGGATTTGAGCAGGATGGCCGGCAATACTGTCCAGGCGGGCATGCCGAAAAGAACGGAGTTGAGCAGGGGAGAGGCGACTGCTGTCAGCAATCCCACGCGCCAGCCATATTTGTAGGCTCCTATCAGTGTGAAAAGGTAGATGGGCAGCCAGGTGGGGCCTCCCAGGTGGACGGTGTGGCAGAGTTGGGGCAATGCCATGTTTCCGAGGATGAAAAACATGGCCACCAGGTAGGTTTTTGCCTGCCCATACTCCAATGAATAGAACTTAACTGTTGTTTCCATAAAAAATTGATGGTTTTGTTTCGTAAGGTTCCGCCAGTTCGGAAATCCGTATTCTTCAGCGGTGGAAGACAGGACTTATCCGTTTTGTCGTGCAAACAGGCGGATGATGTCTGTGATATCGGCAGCCGAATCCGTGTCGTGACATTTTTTTCGGTGGGCACCGGTCGTCGGGGTCCGGTCCATGATGCGCGGCGCGAGTTGCTCGGATTCCAACGGAAGTTGTGCATGCTCCAACGGGTGCAGTGCTTCCTTGACCTTCGGTTGAAGTCTGTTTGCCTTCGGGTTTTACAGCGTTTCCTGCTTCAGCTGTTCCACGAATTTGTCAATGCGGTGCAGTTCTTCCGGAATCCGGATGTTCTGCGGGCAGTTGGGGGCGCACTGGTTGCAGCCGATGCAGTGGCTGGCCTGCCGCAGGCGGGGCACGCTCCGGTCGTAGCCTACGAGGAAGGCACGGCGTGCCTTGCGGTAGTTTTCATCCTGTGAGGAAGAGGGTACATTCCCTTCGTTGATGCACTTGTTGTAGTGGGAGAAGATGGCGGGGATGTCAATGCCATACGGGCACGGCATGCAATATGAGCAGGCGGTGCAGGGCACGGAGGAGTAGCGCAGCATCTCCTGTGCTGTGTCCTCCAGCAACGCGAATTCCTCTTCCGTGCAAGGGTCAAGGGGAGAATAGGTACGGATATTGTCCTGTAAATGTTCCATGTAGGTCATTCCGCTCAGAACCGTCAGCACGCCGGGAAAGGAACCGGCAAAGCGGAATGCCCAGGAGGCTATGCTTTCCGTCGGTCGGCGCTGCTTGAGGCGTGCGTTCAGGTAGTCCTGCAGGGAGGCGAGCCGTCCGCCGAGCAGCGGCTCCATGATGATGGCCGGTATGTTCCGTTTCTCCAGTTCCGCATACAGGTATTCGGCATTGAAGTTCATTCCGGATGCATGGCGGTAGTCCACATAGTTCAGCTGAATCTGTACGAAGTTCCAGTGGATTTTGTCGTGCAGCGCGAGCAGATAGTCAAAGGCTTTTACGTCACCGTGGTAGGAGAATCCGATGTTCCGTATGCGTCCGGCTTCCCGCTCTTTCAGCAGATAGTCCAGCAGACCGTTGTCGAAGAAGCGCTTTTTCAGGAAAGGCACGCCGTCGTTCGTGCCGATGCAGTGCAGAAGATAGTAGTCGATATAGTCTGTCTGGAGTTCCTTGAGCGACTGGTGGTACATGCCGATGGAGGCATCGAGCAACTCCTTTCCTTCCATGGTGCTTGCAAAATGCTGGTTGGACATTTTGGTGGCAATGAAATAGGAATTGCGCGGATGGCGGCTGAGAGCGATTCCGGTAGCCTTTTCCGAAAGTCCCCGCACGTAGGGAGGGGCGGTGTCGAAATAGTTGACGCCGTGGGCCAGTGCATAGTCCACCAGTTCGTTGACCGTTTCCTGATCTACGATTTCGCCTTTTCCGTCGGGTGAAGGCTTCATCGGCCAGCGCATACAGCCATATCCCAGTAGCGAAACCTTATCGCCTGTCGTGGAATTGGTCCGGTAGGTCATCTCTCCTTTCTTTCCTGCTTCGGCTGCCGGTTTCTTCCCGTTGTCGGAACAGGCTGCCCATCCGGCCGTGGCCATGCCGGCCACACCGATAGTCTTGAAGAACTCACGGCGGGAGATGGTTGGCTTTTTATCTTGTTTCATATTCTGTCGTGCTTTATTGAGAGATTATATGTTCCTGTGCTTGCTGTGGCCTTCCACGTAGATTGCGCTGAACGGGCGGGCCGGGCAGAGATTTTCGCAGGCGCCGCAGCCGATACACCGCTCGGTGTTGATGGCGGGGATTTTCAGCGATGCGGGATTGCCGGCGTCGGAGGGTATCATCTGAATGGCTCCGGTGGGGCAGTGGCGGGCGCAGTTGCCGCATTCCACTCCGTCGGTCAGCGGAACGCAGTTCTTTTTTATCCATACGGCGTGGCCTATCTGAATGGCCGACTTGTCGGCAACCGTGATGGGACGTATTGCGCCGGCCGGGCACACTTCGCTGCATTTCGTACATTCCGGGCGGCAGTATCCCCGCTCATAGCTCATTTCCGGCTGCATGAGTCTTGTCAGCTGGGTTGACGGCCGCAGCACTTCGTTGGGGCAGACCGATACGCAAAGCTGGCAGGCTGTACAGTGGGAGGCAAAATGGCGTATGCCCGTTGCCCCCGGCGGAACGATGGGAGTTTCGCGGTCGGGGATTTCCTTGTCCTCGATGGCTGCCAGTCCGCCGTCCACTTTCTTTTCCTGTGCCTTGAGCGTGGCTGCTGTGGCCACCAGGGCTGTGGCCGTCAGGAAGGAGCGGCGGGTATGGTCAATCGGTTTTTCCTTTGTCCCGGAAGGTGTGGCCGTGGGCTTCGGATACTTGTGTGGGAGGCAGAAACTGATGGCCCCCTGTTTGCAGGTGTCAATGCAGTCCATGCATGCCACGCATCGGCTGTAGTCCACCGTGTGTTTCTTTCCGTTGATGCAGGCGGCCTTGCACCGGCGGGAGCAGAGTCCGCAGGCATTACATTTTTCCTCGTCAATGGTGATGCGCAGCAGTGAATAGCGGGAAATGAGACCGAGCAGGGTGCCTACCGGACAGATGGTGTTGCAATAGGTGCGGCCACCACGCCATGCCAGCAGGGCAATGATGACAAAAGTGGCGGCAGCAATGAGAAATGTAGGCAGGCTCTTGAGCCAGACCGTTACTTCATAGAAGGCGTAACTGTCGGCGCGTTCGGCAAGGTAGGCAAGCGCGTTGTTGCCCCACTGATAAATCGGGGCGAAAAGGTTGCTGACTATGCGCCCGTAGGAACTGTAGGGGGCCAGCAGGGCAATCAGCGAACCGGCCCCTGCCACCAAGGCAGCCAGATATAATACCAGTATGCTGTTGCGCAGCCAGGATTTGGCCGGTGAATAGGAGAAGCGGTACTTTTTCTTTTTCCTTCTGCCGTTCAGCCAGGAAATGACGTCCTGCATGACTCCCAGCGGGCAGATGACCGAGCAATAGACCCGACCGAATACCCAGGTCAGAATGACGAGGAAGAGGACTACTCCCACATTGACAGCCAGCAGGGCCGGAAGAAATTGTATTTTTGCCATCCATCCCAGCCAGGCGTGCAGGGTTCCCGTAAAGTCGAGAAACAGCAGTGTGACAGCTGTAAAGAACAGAGCAGCAAGTGTCAGTCTGATTTTCCTTAACATAAGCATTATCCGTTTTTGTATATGGGTGTTTGAGTGGAACAGAAAGCCGCGGGTATCCCATCCGGACGGGATTCAGCCTTGTGGCGGCTGCCCGGTGGACTGCCGTTCAGGCTTGCCTGATATTTCTCCGGATACTTTGTCCGATGATTTTTCCGGTAGTCTTTTTGCGTATGCCATCAGCCGCTTTCGGCTTGACGGATTGGGAGAAACGGCAGAGCACGGCTGCGGCATTCCCTCAGGAGCAAGTGCAGTGTATGCTGCGTCCTTGGCGAAATTAAAAAAATAAGTTTAGAATATTCTGTGTTTTTATCAATATTTTGTGATGAAGTTTTACAAATTCTTTCCCACCGGGGCACCGGGCGTGTCGGGCGGGCTCCCTGTGAATCCTCGGGTGTTTTCCGTTAGGGGAAAGGGGCAGGGACCTTAGTGCGGAGCAAAACGGGAGGGAGAGTTCAGGGAGGTGTGGCTCCTTTCGGGAAATAAAAAAATCGGGATGATAAAAATCCCGATTTCTCTTTATTTTCTGTCTCCCTGCATTCAGGCGAGTTTATTGACATGTTGCATGATGCTCGACTTGATGTTGGCTGCCTTGTTCTTGTGGATGATGTGGGTTTTGGCGAGCTTGTCCAGCATTTTCTGAACCTTCGGCAAAAGTTCGGCAGCTGTAGCCTTTTCGGTCGTGGCACGCAACTTGCGTACAGCATTACGCATGGTCTTGGCGTAATATCTGTTGTGCAACCGGCGGCTGGCCGTCTGGCGGATTCTTTTTACAGCTGATTTGTGGTTTGCCATTGTTTCTTTGTTCTCTTTCCTTGTTGTTGTTTGTAGTCCCTAGGGGAATCGAACCCCTCTTTAGAGAATGAAAATCTCTCGTCCTAACCGATAGACGAAGGGACCGGACCTGTTTTGGCTTGCGCGGGCAAGCACTGGAATGAAATACACAGCCTTTTCGGACAGAAAAAAATCGGAATTATTGAGATCCCGATTTTGTATTTCTTCCAACCTTTTTCAAGATTAGGCGAGCTTGTTGACGTGAAGCATTACGCTTGACTTGATGTTTGCTGCCTTGTTCTTGTGGATAATGTTGGTCTTAGCGAGCTTGTCCAGCATCTTCTGTACTTTCGGCAGAAGTTCTACTGCAGCGGCTTTGTCAGTAGTGGCGCGGAGCTTGCGAACTGCGTTACGCATTGTCTTGGCGTAGTATCTGTTGTGCAGTCGGCGGCTCGCGGTCTGACGGATTCTCTTTACAGATGATTTATGGTTTGCCATTTGTTTAATTTGTTTATTAGTAGTCCCTAGGGGAATCGAACCCCTCTTTAGAGAATGAAAATCTCTCGTCCTAACCGATAGACGAAGGGACCTGCCTTCAATACGTTCACTTTTCAGTGGCGTTTTGCGAGTGCAAAGGTACAACATTTCTTCAAACTACCAAAGATTTCTGAGTTTTTTTTCAAAAAAATCATACATATTGTCTCTGAATGTGTGGCGGATTGGGAAAAATGGGCTATTTTCGCTGCGCTCGGACGTCGCTTGCCGCGAAGGGGATTTCCCGTAGCGGACAGGGGGCCGGCTTCTTTTTTCGGGATAGTCCGGAGCATGCGGCCTGTGTTGCCGGCCGGGTCTTTGTTTCTTTTATAAAGTGCGTAGTCGATGGACGAACTTTCAAGAGGGGTGGTGCTCCACCTTATTAAATATAGCGATAGTGCCTTTATTGCGCATGTCTTTACCGAGCGCGAAGGCTGTCAGCCGTTTCTGGTAGGCATATCCCATGCCCGGCGGGCGGCGGTGCGCTACACGCTGTTCCAGCCGCTGGCATTGCTCGAACTGGGATGGACCAGGCGGCCGGGGGCCGAGATGTGCCGCCCCACGCAGGCCAGGGTGGCGGTGCCGTTCACCTCTCTGCCGTTCGACCCCTACAAGTCGGCCATCGCCATGTTTCTAGCCGAGTTCCTGCGCTATGCCTTGTGTGGCGAGCCGGCATCGGCGCATTTGTTCGAGTATGTGTTCCGTTCAGTGGAGTGGCTGGATGCGGCGGAGCGCGACTTTGCCAACTTCCATTTGGTGTTTCTCCTGCGCCTGACGCGTTTCCTGGGTTTCTTTCCCGATGTGGGCGGAGCGCGGCCGGACTGCTATTTCGATTTGCAGTCCTGCCAGTTTACACCCGTGCGGCCGGTGCACGGCCAGTTTCTCGAACCGGCCGATGCTGCCCGGCTGCCGGTGCTGTTGCGGATGCGCTATGAGAATATGCGTCTGTTCCGTTTTTCCGGGCAGGAGCGGAACCGCATCCTGGGAGCCATCAACGACTTCTACCGTTTACATGTGCCCGGATTTCCGGAGTTGAAATCGCTCTCGGTGTTGCGCGACCTTTTTCATTGAGCCTAAACGGCCGTGCTATTCGCCCAGCAGGATGAAGAGCAACTGGTCGAGCTGGTCGGGGCGGATGTTGCTGCGCACCACTCTGCCGTCGGGGTCGAAGAGCATCAGATTGCTGCCGCCTTCCGCATTGCTGTAATTGGCGTTGATGGTAAAGCGTTCCGGCTCGTTGAGTTGGATGCCCGGAAGTTCGTCTTCCTTGATTTTGTCGAGCCAGTCTTCATAGCGGTTGAACGAATGGCAGGTAATCAGTTCCAGTTGTTTCGCCGGATGGTGGTATTTCTGATAGGCTTTTTTTATGAGATACTTCTCCAGTCCAGCGGTTTGGTGGTACCATCCCTCTACATAGAGCAGCGTGTAGTAGCCCTTGCCTATCCACTGGCTCAGTTTCACTTTTTCTCCTTTCAGGTTGTAGGCTTCGGCGTCGGCCAGCGGACTCCCCGTGAACTTTTTCCGGGCCTTTTCCAGTTTGTAGTGCAACGCGGTTTTCTGTCGGGGAAGGTAACGGCTGTCGGTCGAGTCGATGGCCCTTATCGCCTGTTCATCTTTTTCCAGATAATGAAATTTGTCGATGGCAAGGTCGGTCAGTGCCGTGTCTTTGGCGTGTTGCAGCACGTCGAGCACCAGTTGTCCGGCAGTGTGGTGGAGCGAGTCGTACCAGTCGGCCAGGAAGCGGTAATCTTCAATCTGATACTCATCTGCTCCTTTGTCGTCGTTGTCGTCCCTGATTTCTTCCATCTGGTCCTTTAGTCTGTCCAGTTTCGTACAGAAGTCCCACAGCCGGTGGTTGCTTTCGGAACCTTCCAGAAGGGTGGGGCCGACAGCGTCGATGACAATCGGCATACTGTCGTTCAACAGCGAGTAGGACATTTCCCTGTTGTCGAGGGAGAGCGTGAGGGAGAAGATTTCTCCCGGGAGGGCCTTTGTCCGAATGAAGAGGGAAGCATCGTCGGTGATGCTGTCATCGGCAGCCCTTCTCCAAACGGTGCGGAGCGAAGTGTGGAGGGTGTACTCGTAGCTGGGTTCCATGTTGAGCAGCTGGATGTGGAAGGTTGGGGCCGTGGAGGCAGCCTCCGTCGTGGTGCGGCAGTACACCCGGAAGAAGAGGGTGACGAAGGTGACAACAGTGAGTGCCGTGAGGAGGATGAAGATATAAGTAGTGCGTTTCATGATTGTGGCGTGTTGTTTTTAAGATAATCCTGATACATGTTTGCGAGTTCCTCGGCCGTGATGTTCAGCAAGCGCAGACGGCTGAAGAAGTAGTCGGCTTCGCTGTGCAGGAAGTTCTCGCGCCGGAGGCGGCGGATGGTGAGGGCGGCGTCGGGGGCTACGAAATAGCCGATGCCCCGCTTGTTGTAGATGATGCCCTGCGTCTGCAGCAGGTCATAGGAGCGCATGACGGTGTTGGCGTTGACTTCCACGAGCGCGGCATATTCGCGTACGGAAGGGATGCGTGCGTCGGGCTGGTGGATACCGTTGAGGATTTCGTCCTGTATGCGTTCGGCAATCTGCTGGAAAATGGATTTGCTTTCTGTAAAGTTCATAGGCAAAGAGCGAGTGAGAGGGTTACCAACGGGCGATGTTTTCCTGTTCCTTCAGGCGGAAGTAGGCCAGTATCCAGTGGATGGGAACCAGCACGTAGCAGCCCACGGTCAGGTAAGTAAAGAAAAGGGTGTCGCGAGAGATGGGGGAGTAGCCCGGCTGGATGAAGTGGTCGGAAAGTTCCATGATGCACCAGAATCCGATGACACACATCAGGAAGGCGAGCAGCGCGGTCTTGACGAAGGAGAAGCGGCTCCACAGGTAACTGGTGAAGAACCAGAGCGACTGGGTGTAGAGACCGATGCCGATAATCAGCCAGCGCACCCATTGACGTTCGGGGTCGTCAATGTAAGTGGTGTAGAGTGTCGTGTAGTCCACCAGTGTGAGGCCATGCAGATTGGGATAGACCTGACTGAAAAAGAGACAGCGGGTGGCGTCGGCCAGCAGGAAGGCCAGGTGGTAGAGCACCACCGGGAGCAGCAGGCACAGCACAAACTGGGCGGCGTATTGTTCCAGCGGCGAGGCCGGTACCATCAGTTCGCTGGTGCGCCGGTTTTTCAGCGACTGCGACGACAGTTTGAAAAAACTGGGGGCCAGCAGGCAGAAGGCGAAGAATCCGAGCACGTAGACAACGAAGCCGCCGTTTCTGATGTAGTCCGTGAACATGTAGAGGAACTGGCCATACTCCAGATAGGGTTTCGGATAGTTCATGTAGCCTGTCCAGATGAGGATAATCGTGAGCAGCAGATAGGCCAGCAAGGTGGTGAGCAGCACGTTGCGGAAGTTGAAGCGGGCTTCACGCCGCAGGAAATACCAGCTGCGCAGAGGGGAAAAATTGGATTTCATGATGAAAGAATGTTACTTATAGTCGGGTGGAAGATTTGATGTTCTTGTTTCCTCGTTGACTGCCGGCGGGGCAGCCGGCGCTTCATTCCCTGACGGGGAAGAGGCGGGCTATTTCTTCGGGGCGGGTGATGGCCGCGCCGAAGAGGAGTTCGAGATTGAGCACGGTGTCAAGATGTTCCGGATTGGGCAGGAGTAGCTGGTTGCCGTTGAGCGACGGCTGGGCGTAGAGGGCCTGCTTCGCTAGTTCGGGGTCAAAGCTCTCCGTGCATTGCAGTTCGTGGCAGATGCGTTGCGTGGAGGCTTGCAGCAGGAGACGGCTGTTGTCGACGATGACGACGTGGTCGAGCACCTGGTCGATGTCGCGCACCTGGTGGGTGGAGATGACGATGCATTTGCCTTCGTCCATGCTCCCGGTGACGGTTTTGCGGAACTGGCTCTTGCCCATGATGTCGAGTCCGTTGGTCGGCTCGTCCATGATGAGGTAGGGCGTGTTGGTGGCCAGGGCAAAACTGATGAACACCTTCTTTTTCTGTCCCATGGAGAGCTGTCCGAGGTGCAGGTCTTCGTCCATTTCGAAATTTTGCAGGTGGCGGCGCATGTCGTCCATGCTGAAGCGGGGATAGAAGCAGGCATTCATCTTGACGTAGGTCTTGAGCGACGTCTCGGGCAGGATGAATTCTTCCGGCACGAGGAAGATTTGCTGCATGATTTCGGGCAGACGTTTGCGGACGGGCGTGCCGTCGATGGTGGCGCTTCCCTTCTGTGGGGTGAGCAGGCCGCACATCAGGTAGAGCAGCGTGGATTTTCCCGCGCCGTTTTTGCCCAGCAGTCCGTAGATGTTGCCGGACTGCAGCGTCAGCGAGAAATCCTCAAGGGTGTTCTTCCTGTTTCGCGGATAGCGGAAGGTAATGTTCGATACGGTAAGCATGTTAAGTGTATTAGTAAATTAGTACACCGCAAATGTATTATAAAATTTTCTTCCGGCCAAGAAAAATCGGGAAAAAATAGGTTTTGGGTGGGAAAAATACGGTCGACGGGGCGGAAATGCCTGTGACGCAGCGCGAAGAGGTAGTGCAGAACCGGGGCCGGGGCGGACGGAGAAGAACACTCAGTACTTCTGCAAAAACACTTAGTACTTTCGTAAAAACAGTCAGTACTTTCGTTTAAACTGTCAGTACTTCTGTAAAAACTGTCGGTACTTTTGTTTTTTCTGTCCTTACTTTCGGCAAACGGCTTTCCGGCAGCGGTGGGCGTGCCCGCAGGTCGGGGCGTTGGCGTGCCGGCGTTGCTGCCGCTTGTGCGCTCCCGGCTTCCGGCAGTCCGCTGGTGTCACAGAAAAAGAACGCGCACGCGCAGAGCCCTGATGACTCTTGCGCGTGCGCGTATGCGTGATGGATTAAGGTGTGGGGCGGCGTGCGGCCGCTCCTGGGCAGCGATGCGCCGCCGCGGCCGTATGCGGCTTGCCTTATTCCAGATAGGTGTAGCCGTAGAGGCCGGCGCGGTAGTTGGAGATGAACTCCTTGCCTTCCTCTATGGTGATTTTTTCATCCTTGACGGCCTGGCTGACCCACTGTTCCAGTCTTCTTACCAGCTTCTTCGGGTCATATTGCACGTAGTCGAGCACGTCGGCCACGGTTTCGCCGTCGATGGTCTTGTCGATGTTGTATCCGTCCTTGCCGATGGAGATGTGCACGGCGTTGGTGTCGCCGAAGAGGTTGTGCATATTGCTCAGGATTTCCTGGTAGGCACCGACGAGGAACACGCCGATGTAGTAGTGCTCGCCGCTGCGGATGGGATGGAGCGGCAGGTAGGACGTCTGCTGGTTATAGTTGACGTAGGCGCAGATTTTGCCGTCGGAATCGCAGGTGATGTCCTGCAGTGTGGCCGAGCGGGTGGGCTTCTCGTCGAGTCGCGACAGCGGCATGATGGGGAAGAGCTGGTCGATGCCCCAGGAGTCGGGGAGCGACTGGAAGAGGGAGAAGTTGCAGAAATACTTGTCGGCCATCATCTTGTCGAGCTTGCGGAGCTCGTCGGGCACGTGCTTCTGGTGGTGCACCAGTTCGGAGATTTCGTGCGTGATGCTCCAGTAGAGGCTTTCAATCTGGGCGCGCGTTTTCAGGTCGATGATGCCGTGGCGGAAGAGGTCGAGTGCTTCGTCGCGGATGTCTTCGGCGTCGTGCCAGTCCTCCAGCATGGAGCGCGTGGAGAGTTTGTCCCAGATTTCGGTCAGGTCGTGCACGAGCTGGTGGTCGGTTTCGGCCGGCTGGAAGTCCTCGGGCATGTGGGGCATGCTGACGCTTTCGATGACGTCGAGGATGAGCACGGCGTGATGGGCCGTGAGCGAGCGTCCGCCCTCGGTGATGAGGTTCGGGTGGGGGATGTTGTTCTTGTTGGCGGCTTCGACAAAGGTGTAGACGCAGTCGTTGACATATTCCTGGATGGAGTAGTTGACCGAACTCTCGGAGTTGCTGGAGCGCGTGCCGTCGTAGTCGACGCCCAGACCGCCGCCGCAGTCGACAAACTCAATGTTGAAGCCCAGCGAATGCAGCTGCACGTAGAATTGTGCGGCTTCGCGCAGGGCGGTGGAGATGCGCCGGATTTTGGTGATTTGCGACCCGATGTGGAAATGGATGAGTTTGAGGCAGTCGTGCATTCCCATTTCGTCGAGGAGTTTGAGGGCCTGGAGCAGTTCGGCGGAGTTGAGGCCGAACTTGGAGGCGTCGCCGCCGCTTTCCTGCCATTTTCCCGTGCCCGACGACGCCAGCTTGATGCGGATGCCCAGGTTGGGCCGCACGCCGAGCTTCTCGGCCGTCTGGGCGATGCTCAGCAGCTCGGGCAGCTTTTCTACGACGAGGAAGACGCGTTTGCCCATTTTCTGTGCGAGCAGGGCCAGTTCGATGAAGTTCTGGTCCTTGTGTCCGTTGCAGATGATGAGGCTGTCGGAGTCCATGTTGGTGGCCAGGACGGCGTGGAGTTCGGGCTTTGATCCGGCTTCGAGGCCGAGGTTGTACCGTTTTCCGTGACTGATGATTTCCTCGACGACCGGCCGCATCTGGTTGACCTTGATGGGGTAGATGATGAAGTGGTCCGCCTTGAAGTTATACTCCTTTTCGGCCCGGGCGAAGCAGTCGGCCGTCTTCTCAATCCGGTTGTCAAGGATGTCGGGAAAACGCAGAAGGACGGGAGCCGTGATGTCGCGCGAAGCGAGTTCGTCGACGACTTCCTTCAAGTCGATTTGTATGCCGTCCTTGCGCGGGCTTACATACGCGTTGCCTTTTTCATTGATGCCGAAATAGCTGACGCCCCATCCTTTGATGTTATACAGTTCTTCGGAATCTTCAATTCTCCATTTTCTCATGTGCAGTAGTCGGAAATCCTCTCACGCCTCCTGCCGGGCGGGCCCGGTGCCGGTTGGGAGAGGGGGATGAATGAATGTTGTTATTGTGAATGCGGTTTATTCTTCCGCACGGCCTTCGGCGCATGCCGGCCGGTCCTGCAGGGTCCGTGCGATGATGTTTACGATTTCGTTGATTTTCTCGAAAGTGTCGAGCACGTTGATGTCGACAATGTGCCGGGCCTTTTCGTAATGGGGGGAGCGGAGTGCCAGCTGCTCGGTGATGAAGGTGCGCAGCTCTTCGGGGCTTTTTCCCTTGAGCAGCGGTCTCTCGCCGCGGCTGACGGCCACGTGGCGGCACAGGGTGTCGGGGCTGGCCTTCAGGTAGAAGGTTTCGGCTACGGAATTCATGTAGTCCATGTTGTCGAAGAAACAGGGAGTTCCGCCGCCGCACGAGAGGACAATGTTTTCAAACTCGGCCACTTCGTGAAGCATGCGCCGCTCCAGGTCGCGGAAGTGGGCTTCGCCTTCTTCGGCAAATATTTGCGGCACCTTTTTGTGGAAACGCTCCTCAATGTACCAGTCGAGGTCGTAGAAGGTGCGTCCGAGCTCCTTGGCCAGGGCTTTTCCCACCGTGGTCTTGCCGGCGCACATGTAGCCTACGAGAACAATGCAGCGGCTGCCGTGTGCCGGTGCCGGCGGGGCTGTGGGCTGTGGGTTTGCGGGGTTGGGCATTGTGTGAACGTCTTGAAGTTGCGGTGGGTGTACTTATGCGCGCGTTTTCTTGGCTTTTGCTGTCCGCTTGGTGCCCGTCTTGGGGGCGGCTGCCGTCGATTCTATGATTTTCCGGCATTCCTCCAGGGTGAGTTCGGCTGCGCGTTCGGCCTGCGCCTTGGGAATTTTGTAGTTGGTGCCTTCAAAGGAGATGTAGGGACCGAAGCGTCCGCTTCTCACCTCGAGCCCCGGTTCTTCCTCAAAGCTCTTGAGGTGGCTTTTCTCTTCGGCTTCGCGCTTGGCCTGGATGAGTTCCACGGCGCGCTCATAGCTGATGTCCATGGGGTCTTCGCCCTTGGGGATGGATACGAACTTGCGGTTGTGCTGCACGTAGGGGCCGAAGCGTCCCGTGTTGACCACGACGGGTTTCTCCTCGAAATTACCCAGTGTGCGGGGCAGCTTGAAGAGGTCGAGCGCCTCTTCGAGCGTGATGGTGCTGATGCTCAGCTGGGCGGGCAGTGTGGCAAAGCGGGGCTTTTCCTCCTCGCCGGCCGAACCGATTTGCACCATGGGGCCGAAGCGTCCGATTTTCACGGAGACGGGTTTGCCCGATGCGGGGTCTGTGCCCAGTTCGCGTTCACCCACCTTGTGTTCCGATTTTTCGGAGAGTGTCTTTTCCACCTGCGGGTCGAATTCTTCGTAGAAGTTGCGGATGAGTTCCGTCCAGTTCTTTTTCCCTTCGGCCACGAGGTCAAAGTCCTTCTCCACGTTGGCGGTGAAGTTGTAGTCCATGATTTCAGGGAAATTGTCGAGCAGGAAGTCGTTGACCACGGTGCCGATGTCGGTGGGGAAGAGTTTGTTCTTCTCCGTACCCGTAGTTTCGGTGCGGGTTTCGGCGCTGATGCTTCCTTCGCGCAGGGTGAGCAGGCGGTAGTCACGGCGTTCGCCTTCGCGGTCGCCCTTGACAACGTATTCCCGCTGCTGTATGGTGGAAATGGTGGGGGCATAGGTCGACGGGCGGCCGATGCCGAGTTCTTCGAGCTTGTGCACGAGTGAGGCTTCGTTGTAGCGTGGAGGCTGCTGGGTGAAGCGCTGCTGTGCGCTGATTTCCTGGCAGGCCACGGACTGCCCCTCCTGCATGGGCGGGAGCAGGCGGCTTTCGTTCTCCTCCTCGTTGTCGTTGTCGTGGCTTTCGCGGTACACTTTCAGGAAACCGTCGAATTTGACCACTTCGCCGGTGGCGACAAACTGCTCGCTGCGTCCGCTGATGCGGATGGCGGCGGTAGTTTTCTCCAGCTGAGCGTCGGCCATCTGGCAGGCGATGGTGCGCTTCCAGATGAGGCTGTAGAGTTTCTTTTCCTGCGGGCTTCCGTCGATGTCCTCCCGCCGCATGTCGGTGGGGCGGATGGCTTCGTGGGCTTCCTGCGCGCCTTTGGCATGGGTGTGGTAGTGGCGGCGCTGGTGGTAGCTGCTGCCCATCTTTTCCGTGATGAGCGGTCCGCACGAGTTGAGGCAGAGCTCCGAGAGGTTCATGGAGTCGGTACGCATGTAGGTGATGAGACCGGCCTCATAGAGTCCCTGTGCCACGCGCATGGTCAATGCTACGGGGAAGCCGAGCTTGCGGGCGGCTTCCTGCTGGAGCGTGGAGGTGGTGAAGGGAGGTGCGGGCGTGCGCCGGCTGGGGCGCGTGTTGATGCTGTCAATGGCAAACGAGGCCTGGCAGCAGCTTTCGAGGAAGGCGCGGGCTTCGGCCTCGGTCTTGAAGCGGGTGTTGAGCTCGGCCCGCAGCTGCGCGTTGTCGGCACCGCCGAGACGGAAAAGGGCGGTCACCTTGTAGGAATCTTCGCTTTTGAAATTTTCCACTTCGCGCTCACGCTCCACAATGAGCCGCACGGCTACGCTCTGCACGCGCCCTGCCGACAGGCTGGGGCGCACCTTCCGCCACAATACGGGCGAGAGCTTGAAGCCCACGAGGCGGTCGAGCACGCGGCGTGCCTGCTGTGCGTCGACCAGGTTGAGGTCGATGGTGCGGGGATGCTCGATGGCTGCCAGGATGGCCGGCTTCGTGATTTCGTGGAAGACGATGCGGCGCGAGTTCTTCGGGTCGAGGTGGAGCACTTCGGCCAGGTGCCAGGAAATGGCTTCTCCTTCGCGGTCCTCATCGGATGCGAGCCACACGGCTTCGGCTTTCTTTGCCTGCGCACGGAGTTCGCCCACGAGTTTTTCCTTTTCGGCCGGTATTTCATATTCCGGCTTGAAGGTGTGGAGGTCGACTCCGAAGTTCTTTTTCTTCAAATCGCGGATGTGGCCGAAGCTGGACATCACCTTGAAGTCTTCTCCAAGAAACTTCTCGATGGTTTTTGCCTTGGCCGGTGATTCGACGATGACTAAGTTCTTTTGCGTCATGCTGGCTGTATGTTTTTATTTTTGGTGCAAAAGTAAGGAAAAAAGTGTGGTTGCACATTATTTATAAGTGAAAAACGCATTTATTCAGGGCTAAAGGGAACGCCGTGCCATTTTTTTGCCATCGGCAGGGTGGCGGCGCAGCCGGAAAAGGCCGGCTTCGGCGGCGTGGCTGCCGGTGCAGAAGTAAGGAGCGAATCCCCGGGAAAAACAATCCTTACTTTAGAAAATTCTGTCCTTACTTTAGAAAAAACACTCAGTACTTTTGTTTTTCCTGTCAGTACTTTCGTAAAACGCAAGGCGGAAGGCCGCAAAAAAACTCCCGCCGGGCCGTAATGGCCGGGCGGGAGAGAATATCATACAAGGGGATATCCGGGGATTATGCCACCTTTTCCAGACGCTTCAGAATGGAGAAGATGAACACGGCGGAGATGAGGCAGAGCGCGATGAGCAGACCCCATACCACAACCAGGCTCTGGTCGCCCCAGATCATGGCAGGGATAACCGTCAGCAGGTTACCGATGGCGGTGGCTACGAACCAGCCACCCATCATCATACCTTTCATCTTGGGAGGAGCTACCTTGGAAACAAAGCTGATGCCCATGGGAGAAAGGAAGAGTTCGGCAAATGTCAGGACGAGGTAGGTGCTGACCAGCCAGTTGGCGGAAACGCGGGTAACATCGGCACCGGCATTGATGGCGGCTACCTGATCATTGGGCGTGGCGAGGCCGAAGCTGCCCAAGGCAATGATGACGAAGCCGATGGCGGCGATGAGCATACCCAGTCCGATTTTCTTGGGAGCGGAGGGCTCGGAGTTGCGCTTGGCCAGCATGCCGAAGAAGGCCAGCGATACCGGAGTCAAGGCTACCACGAAGAAGGGGTTGAACTGCTGGAAGATGGGGGCGTCGACGGGCGTAGAGGCCGGCAGAGTGGTGTACTGGTAGGCAATCACACCGAAGGAGCAGGCCAGCACGAGAGCCGAAATCACCTTACCCTTGCCGGTCTTCGACTGGAAGAGAGAGAACAGGGCATAAATGGCCACGATGACGAGCGAGAGAGTCCATACGTTGAACATCATGCTCTGGGCGCCGGTGGATGAAGTCTGTACGTAGTCACGGGCAAAGTAAGTCAGCGTCAAACCGTTCTGGTGGAAGGCCATCCAGAAGAAGACAACTACGGCAAACACAAGGCAGAGGGCGATGACGCGCTCCTTGGTCTGTGCCGGTGTCAGTTCTTCCGTGTGCTCTTCCTTCTTCTCGTCCTTCTTGGCGTTGTCCATCTTCAGCACCTGTGCATAGGTGGGGCGGCCCAGATAGTAGATGGCCATGGACACGATGAGTGAGAGGCAGGCCACGCCAAATGCGTAGTGGTAGGATTCAGCCACGGTGGCTCCCATGGACTCCTGCGCCCACTTCATGGCAGCGATGGCGGTTGACGGAGCGTAGAGGGCACCGATGTTGATGGCCATGTAGAAAATGGAGAACGCGGAGTCGCGCTTGTTGCTGTAGCGCGGGTCGTCATAGAGGTTACCCACCATTACCTGCAGGTTGCCCTTGAACAGACCAGTGCCGAGCGAAACGAGTGCCAGCGCGCCTACCATGCAGCCGTAGGCAAAGCTCCCTGTGCCCGCAGGGATGGAAAGGAGAATGTAACCGAGGAACATGACAACGATGCCGAGGGTTACCATCTTGCTGTAGCCGAACTTGTCGGCCAGAATTCCGCCGATGAAAGGCAGGAAGTAGACGAACATCAGGAATGTGGAGTAGATACTTCCCGCTGCAGCGGCGGAAAGGTTGAAGTTCTCTTGCAGGAAGAGAACGAACACGGCCAGCATGGTGTAGTAGCCGAAGCGTTCACCGGTGTTGGCCAGTGCCAGGGTAAATAGCCCTTTGGGTTGTCCTTCAAACATAGTTTTACTCTTTTTTTATTAGTTATTGAATTAAGTTGATTATTGGTTTTCTTCGGTTTCACCGGCAATATCGGCCACTTCGCCGCGGCTTTCCCGAATGAGGTCGGCCGGTGCGATTTTGATTTGGAGTCCGCGCTGGCCGGCACTGACGTAGATGTGGTCGAACTGCAGGGCGGTGGTGTGGAAATAGGTGGGAAAGTGCTTCTTCATGCCGATGGGGCTGCAGCCGCCGCGAATGTAACCGGTGACAGGCAGCAACTCCTTCATCGGGATGGTTTCCACTTTCTTGTTGCCGCTTACCTTGGCCGCCTTTTTCAGGTTTACTTCGCAGTTGCCGGGCAGGACACAGACCAGATAGCCGGTCTTGTCGCCGTGGAGTACAATCGTCTTGAACACCTGGTGCAGGTCTTCGCCCAGTTCCTCGGCTACGTGCTGCGCGGCCAAGTCGTTTTCGTCCACCTCGTAGGGGATGAGTTCGTAGCTCACCTTGGCTTTGTCCAGTAGCCGGGCTACGTTGGTTTTCTGTATTTTCATGTGTGTTTTCTGCTTTCTTCCCTCGTATGGCTTGCCGTTGTCTGTTCGTTCCGGCGCCGCGCCACTACCGACGGTGGGCTGCTGGCGTTCCGACAACTATGCCCGCAGTTCGTCCTTCAGGAACTGTGCCGTGTATCCCTTGCCCTGTGCCACCACCTCCTCAGGAGTGCCGGCCGCAATGAGCTGTCCGCCGCCGCGTCCGCCTTCGGGGCCCATGTCTATCAGGTAGTCGGCCACCTTGATGACGTCCAGGTTGTGCTCGATGACGATGACGGTGTTTCCTTTCTCCACCAGTTGGTTGAGCACGCCCAGCAGCACGCGGATGTCCTCGAAGTGGAGACCCGTGGTGGGTTCGTCGAGAATGTAGACCGTACGCCCCGTGTCGCGCTTGGAGAGTTCGGTGGCCAGTTTGACGCGCTGGCTTTCACCGCCGGAGAGGGTGGTGGATGCCTGGCCGAGCTTGATGTAGCCCAGACCGACGTCCTGGATAACTTTTATCTTATGGAGAATATGAGGTACGTTTTCGAAAAATTCGACGGCCCTGTTGATGGTCATGTCGAGCACGTCGGCAATGCTTTTGCCCTTGAAGCGCACTTCCAGCGTCTCGTGGTTGTAGCGCCGGCCGTGACAGGTTTCACAAGGCACGTAGACGTCGGGCAGGAAGTTCATCTCGATGGTCTTGTAACCGTTGCCCTTGCAGGTTTCGCAGCGTCCGCCGCGCACGTTGAAGGAGAAGCGCCCCGGCTTGTAGCCTCTGATTTTAGCTTCGGGCAGACTGACGTAGAGGGAACGGATGTCGGAGAAGACGCCGGTATAGGTGGCGGGGTTCGACCGCGGTGTGCGTCCGAGCGGACTCTGGTCGACGGCCACCACTTTGTCGATATGCTCGATGCCTTCCAGCCGTTCGTAGGCGAGAGGCTCGCGCAGGGAGCGGTAGAAGTGTTGCGAGAGGATGGGGAGCAGGGTGTCGTTGATGAGGGTGGACTTTCCGCTGCCGGAAACGCCCGTGACGCAGATGAAGGTGCCCAGCGGGAAGGCCACGTCGACATTCTTGAGGTTGTTTCCCCTGGCACCGATGAGCCGCAGCCACTGTCCGTTGCCTTTGCGCCGCGTGGCCGGCACTTCTATGGCCAGTTTCCCGTTCAGGTAGTTGGCTGTCAGGGTGTCGTGGCGGAGCATTTCCCGGGGTGTTCCCTGAAATACGACTTCGCCGCCTAACCGTCCGGCCCGCGGACCCATGTCGACGATATAGTCGGAAGCCAGCATCATGTCCTTGTCGTGCTCCACGACGACGACCGTATTGCCAATGTCGCGCAGTTGCTGCAGGGAGTGAATCAGGCGCACGTTGTCGCGCTGGTGCAGCCCGATGCTGGGCTCGTCGAGGATATAAAGCACGTTGACCAGCTGCGAGCCGATTTGCGTGGCCAGGCGGATGCGCTGGCTCTCGCCGCCCGAGAGCGTCATGGTCGACCGGCTGAGAGACAGATAGTCCAGTCCGACGTCGAGCAGGAACTTGAGGCGGGTGCGGATTTCCTTCAGTATTTCTGTGGCGATGGCGCGGCTCTTGTTGTCAAGCTTTTCTTCCACGCCGTCGAGCCATTCGTAAAGTTCGGCCACGTCCATGGCCGCGAGTTCGGCGATGTTTTTCCCGTTGAAGCGGTAGCTGAGCGCCTCGCGGTTGAGGCGGGTGCCGTGGCAGGTGGGACAGGTGTCGGTGCGCGAGAACTGTTCGGCCCATTTCTGGGCGGCAGCCGTCATTTCGCTGTCGGCCATCTGCTGGATGAATTTGACGAGTCCGCCAAACTCCACGTAATAATCGTCGGTGGTATGGGCGATGGCGGCGGGGATGCGCAGACGGTCGGCCGTGCCGTTGAAAATCTCGTCCATGGCTTCCTCGGGAATTTCGCCTATGGGGGTGGAAAGGTCGCAGCCGTAGTGTGTCAGCACAGCCTCGATTTCCCAGAATATAAGTGAGTTCCGGTATTTCCCCAAGGGCGCCAGACCGCCTTCTTTGATGGAGAGTTTCGGATTGGGCACGACTTTTTCCTGGTCCATGACGTTGACGTAGCCCAGTCCCTTGCACTTGGGGCAGGCTCCGCTCATGGAGTTGAACGAAAAGTTGTGTGGTGCCGGCTCGCGGTAGGAAATGCCGCTGGTGGGGCACATTAACTGCTTGGAATAGAAGCGCGACGTGTTGTCGGTGGCGTCGACCACCATCATGATGCCGTTACCCTGTTCCATGCTTTTGCCTACGCTTTTGCGCAGTCGCTCGCCGTCTTTTTCGCGGACGATGAGCTTGTCGATGACTACCTCGATGTCGTGATTCTTGTAGCGGTCCACTTTCATGCCTTTGACCACTTCGCGAATTTCGCCGTCCACGCGTACGTTGAGATAGCCTTTTTTCCGTACGGTTTCAAAGAGTTCCTTATAGTGTCCCTTGCGGTTGCGCACGAGCGGGGCGAGCAGATACACCTTGTGTTCTTCATATTGCGAAAGAATGAGCTGGAGAATCTGCTCCTCGGTGTACTTTACCATCCGTTCGCCTGATACATAACTGTAGGCTTCGCCGGCGCGGGCATAGAGCAGTCGCAGGAAATCGTAGATTTCGGTGACGGTACCTACGGTGGAGCGGGGATTTTTGTTGGTGGTCTTCTGCTCGATGCTGATAACGGGACTGAGTCCGGTTATCTTGTCGACATCGGGGCGTTCCAGATTGTCCAGAAAGTTGCGGGCATAGGCCGAAAAGGTTTCGATGTATCGGCGTTGGCCTTCGGCATAAAGTGTGTCGAAGGCCAGCGAACTTTTGCCCGAGCCGCTGAGTCCGGTAATGACCGAAAGGCTGCGACGCGGCAAAACCACGTCCACATTTTTCAGATTGTGGACGCGTGCGCCATAGATTTCAATCAGTCCGTCGGCGCCGGCGGTTTCCGTTGCCGGTGCCGGCTGTCCGGAACAGTCGGGCTCTTCTGGATGTATGTCGGGTTGTTGCATATCCTTTTGGGGTAGTTGCCGCGCAGGCGGAGGCGTTCCGGTGGCGTGGCAGTTGCGCGGGAGGTCTATTGTCCGCTTTCTTCGGTGTATCCGCGCAATATGTTGATTACCTTTTTCGTGTCATAGTTTCTCCCGTCGGCTCCGCGGGCTTTCACCACCAGGTAATAGGCACCGTCGGGCACGTCGCTGCCGCCGGCGCGGCCGTCCCATCCGCCTTCAAGGTCGCTCCATTCATACAGTTTCTTTCCCCAGCGGTTGAATACGATGGCATGAAAGGAAACGATACTCTCGTATCCGTCCTTTACGCGGAACACATCGTTGATTCCGTCGCCGTTGGGGGAAAAAGCGTTGGGAATTTCCAGTTTCGACTCGCGGATATTGATGCGGAAAGGTTCTTCCGTGTTGAAAGTAATCGTATCGCTGCCGGCCACGAAACTGATGAGCAGTTCCACGGTGAATGCGCCGCTTTCGCTGAAGGTGTATTCCGTATCCTCGTCGTAGCGGATGAGGAAGGGCTTTGCTTCGCCTTCGCGGGTGAACCGCCATTCGTAATAGGGGGTGTAGGACCCTATGTTGGTGGGGTTGGAACGGAAACGGGTCTGGAGCGGCGCGGAACCGTCATAGCTCACTTCTTCGCTTTCGCTGCCGTCGGCCGCAATCAGGGTCATGGTGGGCTGCGCAGAAGGCAACTCATCCTGCGCAAAACTTGCTGTTGGTAAGAAAAACAGCAGTATAATCAGCCAATAAGGCATTTTCCGGCCCATAATTTATATTTTTTGCAAATATACAGCATGCGGCGCGAAGAACAAAGCAAATTGTCTTTTTTCTCGTTTGAGGCAGTGCCGGCAACGGTGCTGGCCGGTGCCGCCGCCTGGTGTGCGGCAAGGGATGGCTGCCGTAGGGCCGCATGAGAAAACAGACCGGTTTTTTTGTTCTTCGGGATTATTCGCGTAATTTTGCGAGCTGAAAAAAACAGAAGAAAATGACAGTATTGGGATTTACGCTCGTTTTGCTGGTTGGAGCCTATCTGGCCGGTTTGCTGGGGTCGATGACCGGTCTCGGGGGCGGAGTGGTGGTCATTCCGTTGCTGACGATGGTTTTTGGCGTCGACTTTCATTATGCTGTGGGAGCCGCTTTGGTCGCTTCCATCGCAACTTCCAGCGGTTCTGGAAGCGCGTATGTGAAGGAAGGTATTACCAACATCCGTTTGGGAATGTTCCTTGAAATCGCCACTACCATCGGTGCGGTGTGTGGTGCGGTCGTGGCCGTTTGGCTCAACAATTCGGCCATAGCCATCATCTTCGGTTCAGTGCTGGTGCTGACCGCTGTGATGCAGCAGCGCCGGAAGAGCGACCACGAGGGCGTGGTCGGCTCGGAAATGGCCCGCCGGCTCAAGCTCTTCAGCACGTGGCCGCGCAAGGACGGCACCCATCAGGCTTATCAGTTGCGCCATGTGGGCGGAGGTTTCCTCGTGATGCTGGTGGCAGGGGTACTTTCGGGCATTCTGGGCATCGGTAGCGGCGTACTCAAGGTCATTGCAATGGACGGCATTATGAAGGTGCCTTTCAAAGTCAGCACTACGACGTCGAACTTCATGATGGGTGTGACCGCCTGTGCGTCGGCGGTGGTATATGTGCAGCGCGGCAACATTGTGCCCGGCATCGCCTGTCCGGTGATGATAGGTGTGCTTTTCGGTGCTCTGACCGGTGCCCGTCTGCTCAAGCGGATGGATGTGCGTGTGCTGCGTCAGATTTTCTGCATCGCCATTCTGCTGGTGGCCATCAATATGATTTATCAAGGTTTCACCGGAAGTTTTGAGAACAATTAAGGTATAGGAGTGCTTAGGTTATGGAAAAGAAACGTCACGATATTCAGCAACTCATCGGCAACACGTTGCGGTGGGGAGTCAGCATTGCCTGTTTCATCGCTTTCCTGGGCGGTGTAGTCTATCTGTGGAAGCATGGCGGTGAACCGATGCCCGATTATACTTATTTCAGCTATGATGCTGAGCATCCGGCTACCTATACCACCTTGTCGGGAATTTTTGCCGGCTTATGGGAGGGCGAGGCCTACAGTTGGATTCAGTTGGGAGTGATAGCGCTGCTGCTGACACCTATCATGCGGGTGGTGCTCTCACTGGTCGACTTTGTGCAGGAGCGCGACTGGCTCTACGCGGCTATTACGGCTGTGGTGCTGGCCATCATTATTGTCAATTCCATAGGCGGATATTGATGCAGACTTGAAAAATACCGGTGAAACCGCGTTTTTCTTGGTCTTTTATGCGGAGAAACGGTATGTTTCCTTAACCGGTACCGTTATATTCCGGCCTTTGCGGCCCGGCGTGAAAATGCCGTTGGATAGTTTCCTCAGGTGGAAAATCCAACGGCATTTTCTTTTTTCCATTTGCTTTGAGGACCGCACGGGGCGTTTGGCTTCCGGCCGCCTGTCCGGTGCTGGCGGAAGAAGGCTTGCGGGGCGGAGCCGCGGCAAATCCGTGTGGCGTATCTTTCAGCGCTGTTTCTTTACTTCCGTGCGGAAAGGCAGTATGGGCAAGCCGGCCTCTGTGCGCAGACTTCCGATGGTGGCGTCGTCGAAGCAGTAGCTTACTTTCCACGGACCGGGAATGCCTTTGACCGGAATATAAATCTGGCGGCCTTTGAGCTTGATGCCTTTGTCTACAACGGTACTGTCGCTGCCGGTGACCCGCAGACCTACCACTTCGGGCGAAGTGGAGCTGAGCTGTTCGAAGCGGCCCGACAGACTGACAACAATATGCTTGCCGTCGAATTGTGCGCCGCTCAGGGCCGGACTTTCATAGGCTGCCGTGTAGCGGCCATATTCGCGGTCTGTCACCATGGCTGCCAGACGTTCGCCGATGGCCCGCTTGTTGCGCGGATGGATGTCACGCACATTGTCCACGAGGTCGGAAATGCAAATCATGCCGGTGCGTTCCACCCGGCTGAGCATCAGTTCCTGCTGCTCCCGGACAATGGCCGGCCCGTTCTTGGGGTCGTTATAGGTGTAAGGGGCAATCTGAACATAATAGAAGGGCAGTGGCTGTGCAAAGCAGTCGCGCCATGATTCCACCAGGCGCGTCATCAGCCGGCAGTAGGCATCGGGGTGGTCACGGTTGGATTCGCCCTGATACCAGATGCATCCGGCCACGCCGTAGGGGGCTACGGGATGAATCATCTGGTTGAAGAGAACTCCGGGACGGTCGGGCCACCAGGCCGTCGGCTGGTGACTGACGGCTGAAAGGGTTTTGTCGGCCGCGATGGCGTCGGCCGGTGTCCACACTTCGGCGGGTGTCCCTCCCCAAGCTGCTACAATGATGCCTATCGGCACGTTGAGGTGCTGTTCTAGATAGCGGGCAAAGAAATAGGCGGTGGCGCTGGTGCGGCGCATGCTGGCAGGCGATGATACCTCCCAGCGGGTGCGGGCGTCGGTCTGTGGCGTGTCGGCTCCCTGCTTGGGCATGTGCAGAATGCGCACCCGCTGGCAGTCGGCCCGGGCCACTTCTTCTTTCCCGTTCAGAATGCCGGTGTTGGCCGACCATTCCATGTTCGACTGCCCGCTGCACAGCCACACTTCCCCCAGCAGGACATCGGAGAAATGTACTCGTCCGCTACCGGCAAATACGTCCATCGTGTAAGGGCCGCCAGCCTGTGCCGTGGGCAGTTGGGCCGACCATCGTCCGTCGTTGCTGACCGTGGTGCGTATGGTGTCGCGGGGCGCCCAGGACCCGACGATGGATACGCGTTCCGACGCATTGCCCCAGCCCCATACGGCTACTTTCGTTTTTTGTTGAAGCACCATGCCATTGGAAAAGACTGCGGGCAACTGCAGCTGCGCTATGGCTGCTGTGGCGAGTGAACTGCCGGCAACGACGGCCAGCAGCATTTTTCTGATTCGTTCCATAATATTCGATGAAAGGGTTAAAAATTGAATGCAGGGAATGGTGTTTCCGGTTTCATTTAGCGCAGATAATAGCGGCTGGCCTGTTTCTCGCGGCCGGTCACAATCTGGCGGAAGCGTTCGTCGTCGGCCTGGGGAAACTGTGCGAGCTGCTGCCATTGCGTACTGCCGTAAACACCGGCCCGGGCATAGTCGAACGGCTTAAAGCCGATTTTCCGGATGTTCCGGTGGCTTTTGAAATGAAAGTCCCCTTGCTGCGGGGCAACAAAGAGCGGATCGGCCAGCACGGCATCCTTGTCTTTCGTTTTGCGCCATTCCTCGAACGTCCGGTTAAGGAAACGTGGTTCGTCGGTGCGGAGGTCCCAGTAAAGATTCTTCTGCATGTCGATGCGGGCGCGGTCCCAGGCTCCTTGCAGAAGAACGCCGCAGTCTGCCAGTACGATGTTGTTGCAGAAGGTGAACGAACGGTGGTTTTCCACCCTTGAGAATTGCAGCTGGTAGTATTGGCTGAAGGCGAAGATGTTGTTGCGGACGATGTTGTCGCGGCCGTAGTGCTGGTGGAAAGCACCGCTTTTGCAGGCATATACCAGGTTGTCCTCCAGCACGATTTCCGAACTGCCTTCGTCGGTGTAGAGTCCCCAGCCGCCGTAGTCGTAGGAATAGATGTCGTGGATGACATTGTGGTGCACGCGGGTACCGGGCGACGTGCCCAGCAGATAAATGGCACCCATGTCGGAGAGTTCGCCCCAGCCCAGGTGATGGATGTGGTTGTAGCCCACTTCATTGTTGTAAGAGTAACTGGGAGCGTAGCCCCATACCCATCCCACGGAGATTCCGGTGTAGAAAAGGTCGGAAATGTCGTTGTGGACCACCCGGTTGTCGTGTGCGTTCATCACCAGTACGCCTACGGCACTCGGCGATACGCGGCCGGCCTTCCGTATGATGTTGTTTTCTACCGTAATGTGGTGGCACACCTCGTTGACGGGCGGTGTCGTGTTTTCTCCTATTTTTACTCCGCCGGCGCCCAGGTCGTAGAGGAAGGAGTGCTTCACCGAGCAGTCGTGGCAGTTGCGGCCCAGCCAGAAGGCGTAGTTGCCGGTGTGCTGCACGGTGCATCCGTCAAAATGAATGTTGCGCGCGTGGTCCGCATGAATGGCGGCACCGATGGTCGATGCGGCCTGCGCGGGGTCAACGCCCCAGTTCGGCATGACGTAGGCGGCGTGTTCGAAGCAAAGGCGGCGGAAGGTGACATTTTCCACCGGTGCCGTGGGCTGCCCTTCGATTCTTACCAGCGTCGGCAATACGGGGGCGTAGGCCACGGCCTTGTCGGGCGTTTCGCCCTCGCGCGGGATATAGAGCAGGTCGCCGTCGGGTTTCAGATACCATTCGCCGGGCACCGACAGGGCGTCTTCGTAATTTTCCAGTATGCAGCGGCTGCCTTTTCCCACCGGATTCCAGGGCTTCATGCCCGTGCCGCTGGTGCAGAGGTAGCCGGAATCGGGCACGGCCTTGTCGAGGTAGCGGCGGGTATTGTCCCATTTGTGGAAAAACATGACCATCACGTTCCGTATTTCGTCGGCGTCCGACCATGAAAGCGAGCGTGTGTCCTCCGGCTGCAGGCGGTAACGCTGCACGGCATATTCGGGCGAGCGGTCTTTTCCACGATAGGGTATCCACTCCTTGACTTCCTGAACGAAGAACCAGCCCTTGTCGGGCGATTTGGCCCTGACGGCCCGTTGTCCGCCTACGTAGAGCTGTTCCACCTTCAGTCCGTAACGTTCCGTTTCGTCAATGTGGGTTTTCCACCAGCCGCGTTCCGTCTTCTCCCATTTGGGCAGGCGGATGCCACCGCTCAGCACGGTGCCTCCGGCGGCATCTCCCTCAATGACCACGGGCCTTTGGGGCGAGCGGCTGAGGCGCAGGGTCTTGTCCAGTTCATACCGTCCCGGCGCCATCCGGATGTAAAGGGTATCCGTGCCCGTGCGTGTGCAGGCCACGTCGTAGGCGTATTGCAGGGTGGCGAGGGGTTGTCCGGCGGTGCCGCGTTCCGGCGCGTCGCTGCCGTCGGGCGCTACGTGGATTACCTGTTGTGCGGCCGCAGTTCCGCATAGCAGGCAGGACAGCAGTGCCGGTAAAATCAGTTTTTTCATGTCTGTGATTTTTGTGTGTGGAAAAAAGGATGAACAGAGAAAATGCCCGGCCCCCGCTGTTTCCAGAAGGCGGGGGCACAGGCTGCATGTGAACTGTGCCGGTTGGGCGGCACGGCATGTTTATTGTGCAATCAGCTCATAGACAGCGCTGGACAATTCTTTCCCGAGCTCCAGGTAGAAGCCCTGCTCCATGAGCACTTTTCCGCTGATGACCTTTCCGTCAAGCTGTCCCTTCTTGTCCGGACGCTCGGGGTTGAGCTCGCGGAACAGATATTTCCGGTTGGGGTCCAGTCCCTGCAGGATGCGCGATTCGGCGGGAATGCTGCGGATGAATTGGGTGCGGTAGAGAAAGTAGACGGCACGGTCCTTTTCGGGAGTCACATACATCAGCGATACGTAGTGCTTTTTCTCATAGGGCGAGATGAGCCGGTAAAGGTCGCCTTGCTGCACCACGGGCCGGATGTCCTTGTAGGTGGAGATGGCGCGGCGGGCAAATTCCTTTTCCTTGTCGGAGAGGTCGGACGGTTTCATTTCCATACCCAGCCGTCCGGTCATGGCTACGTCGAAGCGGAACTTGAGGGGGATGTTGCGTCCGGTCTGGTGGTTGGGCGAGGCGCTGACATGGGCCGCCATGACATTGGCCGGGTAGTATTGCGAAACGCCCCACTGGATGAAGAGGCGCTGCAGTGCGTCGGTATTGTCGCTGGTCCAGCATTCGTTGAAGTAGGGGAAGTAGGCATAGTTCATGCGTCCGCCTCCGCTGGCGCACAGCTGGATGACGAGTTTCGGATATTTGGCGCGGATGCGTTCGAGCGTCTTCTGCAGTCCGCGGTGGTATTCGATGTAGATGTGCGACTGTCTGTCGGCCGGCAGATAGGGCGAAGCAGCATTTTCCATGGAGAAGTTGGCGTCCCATTTCATGTAGTAAATGTCGGGATTCTGCTGCATCAGTCCGTCCACGACGTTGAACACGTGGTCCTGCACCTTGGGATTGCTCATGTCGAGCATGAGTTGCGTGCCGCCGCGGCCTTTTACCGGTTCGCGTTCGGGTTGCCGGAGCACCCAGTCGGGATGCTTTTCGTAGAGTTCGCTTTTGGAATTGGTCATTTCCGGTTCAATCCAGATGCCGAACCTGATGCCGTATTTTTTTGCGGCGGATGTCAGACCTCCGATGCCTTGCGGCAGTTTCTTCTCGCATACGGTCCAGTCGCCCAGCGAGGTGGAACCGTTGTCCCGGGGATATTTGTTGCCGAACCATCCGTCGTCCATGACGAAGAGTTCGCCGCCGATTTCGGAGAAGTCCTTCATCATGCGTTCCATGCCTTCCTGGCTGACGTTGAAATAGACACCCTCCCAGCTGTTGAGCAGGATGTCACGCAATTCGGTGCCTCCGATAATCTGATACTTGCGGCCCCAGCGGTGCAGGTTGCGGCTGACGCCGCCCTTGCCCTCGTTGCTGCAAGTGAGCACCAGTTCGGGCGTAGCGAAGCTCTCCTTGGGCGCAAGCGTATAGGCAGAGGCTTCCGGATTGATGCCGGCTACGATTTCCAGCATGTTGCCGTCGCCTTCCTTGAGAAATGAAAGCTCATAGTTGCCGGTCCACAGCAGCGTGCCGCCTATGGTGAATCCCCGTTGTTCGTCGGGTTCGCCCCGTGAAATCATGAAGGAGGGATGGGTGGTAAACGAAGTGCGGACACCGTCGTGGTTGTCGATGACTTTTCGTCCCCGCTGCAGCGGTTCTTCCATCAGCTGGCATTCCGAGCCCCAGCCGCCTGCGAGGTAGGAGAGCCAGAGCGTGTTCGATTTGACGGGCAGATAGGCCGAGGCAAAGCGTTGCAGTGTCACGTTCTTTTTGGCATCGTTGGTAATGACGGTTGACATCTTGATGACGTCGACATCGGGGATGGCCTTGTAAATGACGCTGACGCGGAGAGGATGCACGCGGTCCTTCAGTTGGAACTCCGTTACCTGTGCCGGTCCCTCGGCGTATTGGCGCACGTTTTCAATGGCCAGTTCCAGTGAGTTGTCACCACTGGCCTGTTGCACGAGCAGAGCATGTTCGGCCGTGCAGTGCGTGCCGAACGTGGGGTAGGCTCCCCATCCGATGGCATTGCCGGAGGCATAGATTTCATCGAGCGGGGCCGTGGGTCCGTAATAAGTAAAGTTGAGGCGGCCTCCTTTTTCGCCGCTGAGCACCATGAGCGTGTTTTGAGTTTTTACGTAGTAGTTTTCGGCTGTGGCACCGGTCAGCCAGCACGAACAGCAGAGCAGAGCTAATATTTTTTTCATAGCACTATAAATATGAGATAAGGTTTTGTTTCGTTTTTCGTTGGATTGCATCCCGATGCCGGTCATTGTAACCGTGCAGGCGGGTATGCGTATTTGTCTTGTTTTTCAAGTAAGGAGATACCGGACCGCAAAGACCCGTAAAAAAGCGTTTTCTGTTTTCGGTCCGTCCTGTGGCTTCGTGTCTGATGCAAATATAGTGAAAGGCGAGCGCAATGGCAAGGCGAAAACGAAGTTTTCAGACTTGCCATTGCCGAGCCGCCTCCTATATTCTGGAAATATAGTGAAAGGCGAGCGCGATGGCAGGACGAAGACGAAGTTTTCAGGCTGGGCATTACCGGGCTTGCCTCCTATATTCTGAAAATATAGTGAAAGGCGAGCACGATGGCAAGGCGAAAACGAAGTTTTCAGACTTGCCATTGCCGAGCTTGCCTCCTGTATTCTGAAAATACAGTGGAAAGCGAGTACAGTGGCAAGACGAAGACGCTGACTTCATTTTGGCTACTTCCCGGCCGCTTTGTGCATGCAGGGAATGATGGAAAAGGGCGGAGACGCGGCCGATGAATAAGACCGTTTCCACGGTTTGCCCGGGCATTTTGGCTTTTCGCAATGAAAAAACATACAGTAGCCGTCTGGGCAAGGAATCTTATTGGGATGTTAATGATTGTGAATGCAAATTTGGAAAACGGGATTTTCTGCATTATCTTTGTAACAGGAAGCCGCTGGAGCCATTATAGAGATAGCACCAGCGGCTGTTTTTGTGCTCGGAGGGCCGAAACAGTCGGTTTCATCGTAAAAACAGTCGGTATTTCAGGAAAAACACTTCCGGCTTTCGGAAATCCGAAACCGCCTTGAGCCGCATGAGAGCGTTGGCGGCGCTCGTCGGGGACGGTCGCAGGAAAGTCCGTCCGTTAATTTTTCACAAAAGTGCAGTGCCTCCTGTCCGGGGGAGCCTGTATATTTATAAAAGAATATACCGGCAGAAAATGCGAAAGAAACCGTGGAGGTCTATCGCCGTTTGACAAAAGAATATTATCTTTGTGAAGCAAACTTTTTTATATCTGAAAAAAACTATGAATAACTTCGAGTATCACAATCCTGTGCGCATCATTTTCGGTGCCGGTGAATTGAAACGCGTCGGTGTGGAAGCCGCAAAGTTGGGTAAGAAAATCTGCCTGGTAGGCGGTAAGGCCATGAAGCACACCAAACCCGTGGTGGAACGCGTGGAGCAGCTGCTGGAGCAGGAAGGACTGGAACTGGTGCGTTTCTATGAGATAGAGAACAATCCCGAAATCGACAGCATCCGCCGCGGAGCGGCGCTCTGCAAGAGCGAAGGGGCCGACCTCGTGGTGGCCGTAGGAGGAGGCAGTGTGATGGATGCCGCCAAGGCCATTGCAGCCGGTGTCTTTTACGAAGGCGACCTGTGGAACATGGTGTTCAGCCGTCATGACCATGTGCATACCGTCATTCCCACCCGCTCGCTGCCCACGCTCATGATTCCCACGCTGCCGGCTACGGGAAGCGAGATGAACAATTGCGCCGTTATCAGCAATCGCGAACTGAAGGAGAAGTCGTACATCTGGAGTCCGTGCCTGTATCCGGTGCTCGCCATCATCGACCCCGAACTGACCGTAACACTTCCGCCGTATGCTACGGCCTGCGCTGCGGCCGACGCCATTTCGCACGTATTTGAAATCTATGTGAACGGCGAGGAAGACAGCGACCTCCAGCATTACTTCCAGGAAGGCGTCATACGTACCATTATCGACAATGTGGGTAAGGCGCAGGCGCATCCCGACGATATTTCGGCCCGTGCGCATCTGCAGTGGGCGGCCACTTGCGCCATCAATGGCTGGGCTTCGCCCGGCGATGCCTGGACTCCCATCCATCAGGTGGGCCATGTGCTGACGTCGCGCCACGGGGTGCAGCATGGTGCTTCGCTGGCCGTACTCATGCCGGCCTGGATGGAGCACATGTCGAAGCGCCGCCCCGACTGCTATTTCCGTTTTGCCCGCAACGTGATGCAGATTCTTCCCGACGGCAAGTCGAAGGAGGAGGTGATAGCTGCCGGCATAGAGGCCTTCCGCCAGTTCCTGGGCGGCATCGGACTGACGCTTTCGCTGCGTGAGATGGGCATTGGTGAAGACGACCTTGCCGCCATTGCCGACGATGTGGTGAAAATCAGCTTCGGTGAAGACGGCCTGATGAAATGCAATCCGCCTGTCAGCCGTGACGACGTCATGGCCGTATTGCGCCTGGCATATTGAGAAAAACTTCGGTGAAACCGGAAAAAACGGGGGCTTCCGCTGTGCAGGAACAGCGGAAGCCCCCGTTTCTTTGGGGAGATGGCATCTTTGCGGTCAGCGCTTCAGAATAATGACGGAAACGGCTGAAATAATCAGCAGGATGCCGATGGTGATGGGGAGGGTCAGCGGTTCGCTGAAGACAAGAATGCCGATGATGACGGCGGTTACGGGTTCCATGGCTCCCAGAACGGAGGTGAGCGTGGAGCCGATGCGCTTGATGGCTTCCACCAGTGAGATATTTGAAACGACGGTGGGGACGAATGCCAGCAGCAGCAGGTTGGTCAAATCGGTCGTGCTGCCAATCGGTGCCATGTGTCCGAAGCAGGCCATGCCGGCCAGCAGCAGGAGGGTGCTGAAGAGGAACACGAAGAAGGTGAGGCGGATGCCGCGAACTTCCAGCTGCTTCATCTGTCCGATGGCTACCAGATAGAGCGCATAGCCCACGGCAGAAGCGAGCACCACCAGCACTCCCACCCAGTCGAACGAGCCGCCCGTACCGTCGTTGGACAGGAAGTAGACGCCTGCGATGGCTGTAAGCACAGCACCGATGCGCCAGGGAGATTTCCTTTCGTGGAAGAAAAACATCATGATGACCGTTGTGATGACGGGATACATGAAATGGAGAGTGGTGGCGATACCGCTGGACATGAAGGTATAGCCCCATATCAGAAACAGGCTGGACATGATGTAGAACAGGGCCAGCAGCACCAGCGGCAGCACGTCGCGCCGCCGGAGGGCAAACGATTTGCGCCGCACCAGCAGGAGCAACGCCAGGAAGAGGGTGGCAAACACGAAGCGGTAGGTCAGTACCGACATGAAGGGCATGCCGCCGGCCAGCAGCGGTACGGTGAAGAGGGGTATCAGGCCGAACGAGGCGGACGAAACGATACCATATACAAATCCGGAACTTTTCATGGCATTTTTCAGGTATGGGCTGTATTATTTTTCGTTGGCCGCCCTTCTTCGCTGAGGCGGCCGGTTTCTTCGGGAAGGCAGAAAAACAGCGATGTGCAGGTCTTTTTTTCTCCTGCACATCGCCCTTGTGTATGCTGACAGGCGCGGCTGCCTATTCTTTCCGGCAGACCATCACTTCATTTCCCTTGGCATCGAAGAAAATGAGCTGGCCGTTTTCGGCCTTGTAGGTGGCCGTTTCGTTGAAGGCGGCCATCATGTCCTGTTCCCAGGTTACATTTTCGCAGAAACGCATGGTGGTAATCATGTTGCCGAAGTGGATGCTGTCGTTGCCGGCCTGCAACCGGAAGCCACCGCTGAAATTGTTGCAGCCGGTATTTCCGCTGGCGAGTTTCTCCACGGAGCGTGTGTTGAACGTCAGGAACGGTGCATCTTCGGCCGGCTGGATGTCCTTGCCCTTGGCCTTGATGACAGTCCATTTGCCCTCAAGGGCGGAATAGTCGGGGCGACGGGCCATCTTGAATAGATTTTTCCCGCTTTTATCGTATAAATTGAGGGAGTCGCCTTTTTCGCCGAATACTTCATATCGGGTCACTTTGCTCAAGTTGCCCACGATAGCCTGCTCCAGGTCCATGTGAGGACCGAAGGCACGGGTGGAGGCTACTCCGGGTATGGAAATGCTTCCGGCCTGGGTAGAATCTACCTTGAAGGAGCCCATCAGCGAGTTGCAGGTGGCGCTTCCATAGAAGCGGTGCTCTTTCAGATTGAAGCCGAAGAAGGGAGCGGAGCCCTCTTTCAGGTTCTTGACTTCGTAGCGTGCGGTGTCGAGGTCGAATTCCACTACGTCCCATTCGCCGGCCAGCTGGTCCAGCTGCACTTTGGGCGCGGCGCAAGAGCCAAACAGGGTCAACAGGGCTGACAAGGTCAGGCTCGGAGCAAAAAATCTTTTTTTCATTGTCTTTAGTCTTTGATTTAGTTTTTATTGGCATTCCTGTGCTACGTACCTTTTGTGCCGGCGCCGGTAGGCAACGGCCGCCAGGAGGAGAAACAGGAAGTAGGCTGCAAAGATAGCATAAAATCCCGGATGGCTGTCGGTGATGCCGTAGGAATGCAGTCCCGAAAGGAAAAAGTTGACGCCGAAATAGGTCATCAGCACACTGGCGAAAACGAAGACCGTGGCCACGCTGAAGGTGTAGGCGCCATAGAGTTTGGGAAGGAAATGCAAGTGGCATACCACGGCATAGAGCAGCATCGTGATGAGCGCCCAGGTTTCCTTGGGGTCCCATCCCCAGTAGCGCCCCCAGGCTTCGTTGGCCCAGACGGCACCCAGGAAAGTGCCGGCAGCCATGAAGCAGGTGCCGATGATGACCGACATTTCGTTGACGATAAAGAGTTCGGAAATGCTGCGCTGCACAAGATTGTTTTTCTGCTTCAGCGAGAAGAGGGTCAGACTGGTGAGTCCCAGCAGGAAGCTGATGGCGAAAAAGCCGTAGCCGGCAATGATGACGGCCACGTGAATCATGAGCCAGTAGGACTGAAGCACGGGAACGAGCGGGGTGATGGCAGGGTCCATCCAGTTCATGTTGGCAACCAGTAGCGCGACGCCTGAAAGGAAGGTGCTGAGCGCCAGAGTCAGCGGAGAGCGGCGTGCAAAGCAGAGGCCGGCTGCGAAGATGCACCAGGCAACATAGAGCATGGATTCGTAGGCGTTGCTCCACGGGGCCTGCCCTGAGATGTACCAGCGTATGGCCAGTCCGCACGTATGTGCTGCGAAGCAGAGCAGTGCAAAAGCGGTTACAGCCCTGATGCTTGTGCTTTTCGCCGTTCGTCGGCCGCGTATGATGCCGGCCACCAACAGGACTGTCAGCAGCACGCCGCCGGCGAGGTAGCCCATGGCCGACCAGAAGAACGGGCGGAACTGGTTATAGCGGAGTTCCAGTTGCATTTGCCGGTCGGAAGGTATCGGGCAGTTGCTGCGCTTCTGCTGATAAAGGCGAATCATTTCTACGGGTTCCGGTCCGGGTTCGGTGACATACCAGGCCATGATGCGGCTGACGAACATGGAGTCCTCACCGGAAAATTCGCTCAGGTCGTCGCCCGGCGAGAACCACCGCTGCCGCTCGTCGCCCGGCAGGGGAAAGAGCGGAAGCATCTGTCCCTGTTCCACCGCCATGAGTATGTTGACTTTCTCATCGAGTTTGAGCAGGTCCTTCTGATATTTTGTCCGTTGGTTGGGCGCTGTGCTGTAGGCTTTCTCCACTCCTTCGGCCAGCACGTAGTTGCCCTCCCGGTCGAAGAGTTCGTGCAGGCAAAGGTAGTCGCCTTGCTGGCGCAGGCTGCGGGCCAGTTCCTCATTGGTCTGGTAGATGATTCTCTGTTCGTTCCAGTGTTCTGGTTGGCTGAGCCAGCCGAGCACGACGTCGACTGCCGGCTGATGCTGGTACGTTTCGTCGTGCGAAACCTTGCGCAGGAGCGTTCTGCAATAGGTATCCATCGGTTCGATGCGTCCGTTGGCGTTCTGCACCCATACCGCCTCCCAGCCGTCGGCCGCCGCGAGACTTGAGGGAAGGAGAAGCAGACCGGCGGCCGCAAGGGTGCGCAGTTTCCTTGCCAGCCGGTGAAGGCGTGTGGAACCCTGGAAAAATATCAGCAGGATACCGGCGAAAAGAAGACCGTAGCCCGCATAGCTGATTCGCATGCCCGCGGGGTCGTGACTGACGGTCAGCACGGTTCCGCATTCGTCCGGGTCGTAGGAAGTCTGGAAAAAGCGGTAATCGTCAATGTTGAGGATTTTGTTCATATACACTTCTTCGTGCAGTTCCTGATTGTCCTTGTGGATGGTCAGCAGGCTTTTGTAGGAACTGGGAGAATGGGAGCCGGGGTAACGCTCCAGTTGGAAATCTTCCAGCGATACGTAAAACGGCAGGACGAAGGTTTCTCCCTTTCCGGTCTGTACCAGGTTGGAAATGTCGCCTTCGCGCAGGTGAAGCAGGCCGTCTTTTCCGCAGAAGTGGGTGATGACGGCGCCGGCCATGATGAAGAGGAATGAACTGTGCAGACAGATGATGCCCAGCCGCTTCAGGAGGTGCTGTCGCATGTCGGCCATGCACACGCACCATCCGGCGGCGAGCAGCAGCCACACGACAGCCACAACGGGATGCCGGTAAACGGACAGTGCCGTCGGTGTGCCGTATTCTTTCTCAATGAAGGTGGCTGCTGCCAGTATTACTGCATAGACGCAGAGCAGCAGGAGCATCAGCTGGCGGAGCCGCTGTTTTTTCCGGCTACCGTCCGTTTCTGTTTTCTTGTTCGGGTTTTGGTTCTCCATGACGAATGCAAAAACCGGGATATTCCCGTTTTTCTTTTTGTAAGTTTTTTCAGCCGCAAACTTAGCATTTTTTTCTGAATCTACCTATTTCCCTGTTCAAATGAAGGGAGGGAACAACGGGAAACAGGGCGAAAAAAGCAGTCCCGGAGGCGATGGCTTCACTTCCGGGATGAAACGGTGCGGCCGGGCAGTTCTGCAGGTTGGCGGAAAAAACATCCCGGAAAACTGTCCGGCAGAAAGGGGGATTCAAGGTTGGCGGTAATCGTCGGGCAGGATGCAGAAGGTGGAAATCCGCCCATATTTTTCATCGTGGAGATACCATTTCACCCGTCCTTTCCGGTCGAATTCTATCAGTTGCGGCGCATTGTCCGCAAAATCGTGACCGGCCCAGTTGGCAACCATGAAACGGTTACGTCCCAGGCGGGCGGCTTGTGCCACGAAGAGAAGGGTGAAACCTTCAAAGTCGTTCTGGCGGATCAGTCGTTTTTCTTTTCCTGTCTTCCGGTCAATCCATTGGAGCATGTGCTGGTCGCCGAGTGAAACCATCAGGTCGCCGTTTTTCTCTTCAAATACAGAGAACGACCCGCCGCGGGTCTGGTATGTGCGAACCAGTTTTCCTTCTGCGTCGACTTCAAATACTTTCGGCTGGCTGAAGTGAGGAATCAGATAGTTCCCGTTCCTTGATTTGAGAATCTGCCTGCATTGCCCGTGCGTGCCTACCTTGTTGAACAGTTCCTTGAATTCTAAGCATTTGCGCTGGCGCCCGTTTTCGTCGAGTTCCACGATGCGGAAAGGCTGGCCGTTGACAGCCAGCAGATAGCCGCCGTCGTCGAGGCGTGTCGCATTGTGGATTTCCGTACGGGGCGGTGCGGGATATTTCCATAATACCTTTCCGTCGAGAGTCATCAGTTGCGCTGCGGCGCGACTGGCATAGAGGATGTTTCCTTCCTCGGTCATTTGCAGACAGTTGCATTCATATCCTTCGGCATAGGAGCGCATGGGATGCTCCCATTCAATGTTTCCGCTCTTCTTGTCAATGATTTTCAGCGAAGCATTACCGGAGCCGGAGAAAAGAATTTTCGATTGTGCCGGCGCCGTTTGCGCGATGCACAGAAAGCACAGAGTGCCACACCAGTATTTCCAGTTCATTTTTTATAAGGAGTTAACATATTCAACCAGTTCTTCGATTTCCTGGGGAGAAACTTTCTTGCCTTTAATGCCGTGTTTGTGCACATCGAAGACTTCCTGCATGGTGGCTGCCCGTCCGTCGAAAAGATAGGGGGCGGTGCGCCAGACTTCTTTCAGGGTGGGAGTATCCCATCCTTTCTCAAATTCCACATCCTCGCCGATAACATACATTTTCAGGTCGGTGTAGAGCGGCCCGTTGTGGCAGTGGGCGCAATGCAGACGCTCGAACACTTTTTTGCCGCGCCGGGCTTTTTCGGACAGGGCGCCGTTGACCAGCCACGGACTGGGCACGGGCTTGAGGCTCATCAGGTATTCGTCGACGCAGGTGGCCACTTCCTCGGACACTTCATTGAATTGGATGTATTTGAACCCTGTTCTGACCGCGCGGACGGCATTCTCGCGGATGCCCGAAATCATGCTGGGCGGCGTGCGGTGGGCGTAGAGCATGGACTTGCAGTTCTTGGGATTGCCGATGCCGTCGTTGAGATTGTCCCAGTTGAGTCCGTCGGTACGGGCATCGCCGGGGTGACAACCGTTGCACGACTGCCAGTTCTGGAAGCAGTAGGTGGCATCGTTGAAGTACTTCTCTCCTTTATCGACCTTGCTTTCCTTGCGGTGCCGGACGAGTGCGGCGGCCGTGCGCCCGTCAGGCTTGTCCAGCGGAACCATGTTGAGCGTGTCGGAAAAGAAGGTGGGGATGTAGAGCCGGTTGCCGTGCACGGCAAAGCTGCGCGGCCCGTTGCCGGTAAGCGGAATGCGCCGGCGCAGGCCCACCAGGAAGCGCAAATCATAGGAAAGGGTCGATTTGTCGGCTACCTGCTCATATTTCTTGATGAATTCGGCATAGTCAATCAGGCTGATTTCATGTGTGCCGCTGTGGGTTGTTACCAGATATTGCGGGGTACACGCCACGCTCCAGACTCCGGCGGCTCCGCGGTCGGCCTCGTCGAGCAGGACAGCTCCGCCGTATTCGAATGTGCGGGTATTGATGAGGCTGACGGCACTGGTATTCATCCAGCCTTGCTGCAACTGGCTTGTGGGCACCTGGAAGCGGCCCAGGTTGTGGGTGGCCAGCAGATATTTGCCGTCGGGGGTGAGGGCGAGTCCGCGTATGGCGTTGCTGCCGGTGGCCAGCTGTATGTCGCGGATGCGGCGGAATGTGGCCAGGTCGATTACGGAAATGCTGGCAGCCACTTCTTCACGGTCGGCGCGGCCCACAGGCAGGAAGTTGGCAACGAAAAGGTATTTCCCGTCCTGACTCAGCACAGCGCGTTTCGGTTCGCGCAGCAACTGTACTTCCCGCTCCACGCGGTTGGTGTTGAGGTTGATTTCGGAAACGGTGTTCTGAAACTGATTGCATACGTAGAGACGCTGGCGGAGACTGTCGATGACCGGTGAACAGGCTCCCCGTCCGGTGGGGATGAAGACGGTGGGGCTGCTGCCGTCGGTACTGATGCGTTCCACGCCGCCGCGCTCGTCGCTGGTGGTTACCAGCAGGCTCTGGCCGTAGCCTACGGCGCCGGTCGGCGTTTCGGCCGTGTTCCAGGCCTGGATGCGCCGGCTGCCGTCGAGCGAATAGAGCGCCACTTGCCGGGTGCCCCGTTCGGCGGTGAGCAGCTGCTGGCGGTACAGGCTGATGTCGTGGATGTAGAGCGGCGTGCTTTCCACCAGTCCGTCGTCGGCCTGCTGAAAGCTCCACAAGCCGCCCAGCAGCAGGAGGGAGCAGAGGAGGGACAGATATTTTTTCATGGACTACTTTGCGGTTTCGTCGTTGGTATCGTAAACTTTCCGGTTCTGGTCGATGGCGCAGTTCACCTCTTCGGCCGTCTTCATGCGTTCGGCATACTTGCGGAGCATGGCCTTGTGGCGTTCGCAGGGCACGAGCTGGCTTTCGATGTCGCCGCGAGGTGTGTCCTTCAGGCGTTTCCGGCCAGCTTTGATGATGTCGAGTGCGCGTTTATATTTGTCCTTGTCCTGCTTTACGGCATCGAGAATCGGACTTTTCTCCGGGCGGTCGAAGGCGATTTGGGCAGGCAGCGGCCGGTGCCAGTTGTTGAGCGACCAGAGGTTGATGCCGGTCAGTTTGCCCAGTTCGTTCACTTCGTCGTTGGTCAGCGGGCAGCGGCCGGCCATGGTGTTGTCGAAGGCCGACTCATACACGGGATAGTAAACGCCGTTGAGGTCCATCCAGGTGTAGAGGATTTCCTTTTCCTTGGGGCTGAGCCTGACGCCCTTGTGGCGGCCGTCGATGATTTGCGTCAGCCGGCTGGCATGGCTGCCCCACGAGTAGGCAGGCTGTATGGCGGCCGGTCCGCCACCCACGAGTTTTACGGCTTTGCTCACGTAAAGGTTGACGTATGCCGCGTTGAAGTAGGGATTCATGTCACCGGCGAGTACCAGTTTGTTGCGGTTGCCGGGGTCGAAATCGTGGCATTTCACGCAGTGGCGGTCGAGAACGGGTTGCACCTGTTCCATGAAGGAAAACTTGAACGGCTCCTTGCCCATCCATTTCTGCAGTTCCACAGGCTTCTTTTTCAGCGCCAGCGGGCGTTTTCCCATGGGGGCGGGAATGCTCAGGCGGTCTTCGTGGCAGCCCACGCAGCCGTTGATTTCGCCGGGCATGAGCGATACGCCGCTGCGCATGGACTGTATCATCTTCTTGTCTTTGTCGAGCAGCTGGAAGTAGACATGCTTGCCGGCCGGAACGATGAAACTGGCCGAACCGTCGGCTTCAACGGGCACTTCGCCCAATATCTGCTTGTTTTCGAAGCTGTGCCAGTTGACGGCGGGAGCCTGTTCGCCTTCTCCTCCCCAGCCCTGTATGGTCCAGGTGCGCTTTTCGGGCGATTCCACTACGCGGAGCCATTTGACGGCACCGGGCTTTACGCCGGCCATGTGGGTGCCTTCATAGACATTTTCTATGTAGAAACGCCCGGTTTCATCGCGGAAATTGCGCATGACGGGCAGGGCTCGCGGCGCTTTGTGCGGTGCGAGAATATGCGGGTCGTAGAGGCTCAGTTGTCCTTCGAAAAGCAGTTCCTCCGTGCCGTCGCGGCCCACGAGATAGATGCCCTGCTTGGAGTCGGTGATGTTCCATCCGCCCGGTTTGTGCCAGATGGTGCGCGAGGCCAGGAAAAAGTCGGGTGTCACCGGGAAGGGGTCTTCAAAGAACCGGTCAATCCACTTGAAGGAATCGAGATTGCCGTTGCCCACCAGGTTGATGGTCTCCTTGGGCCAGATTTGCACTACGGCTTCGCGGCCGTCCACTCCCTTGCGCCGGTCGATGATGGCCATGGCGCCCCAGGGGCGGTCATGGCAGGAGGAGAAGATGCACACCACGAGGTCGGTGCCGGAAATCTGGCGGGCATCGAGCACCCCGCCCGGCGAAGCCGTGTTGTTGCCGTAGTAGATGGCATGCTTGGTGCCGTCGGGGTTGACGGTCCAAAGGCCCTGTGCATCGCCGAAGTTGCGGTCGACGTATTCCCAGCGGTCGTAGAGAATGCGGCCGTCGTCGAGCAGGGACGAGTGCCCTTCGAAGAGTGTGCTTACACCGATTTGTGTGATGTTGGAGCCGTCGGCGTTCATGCGGTACAGGTTGCCCATGATGTGGCGGTTGCACATGCAGTATTTGGGCTGCCGGGTGGAGGTGAAGATGATTTCCCCGCCGGGCAGATAGACGGGGTCGATGTCCGAAACGCCCGTCGCGCAGGTGAGCTGGCGCAGTCCGCTGCCGTCGGCGTTGATTTCATAGATGTGATAGGAGTCCTGCGGCGACTTCCGCATGGAAAAGACGATTTTTTTCCCGTCATAGGAAACCTCGGGGTCGCGTACGACTCCCTCCTTCAGTTCGATGAGGGTGCGCACTTCGCGCGTGTCGACATCGAATACGCGCATGGCACCGCCCGGCTCGAAGCTCTTTTCGTTGATTTCGCCGGGTTGGAAGAGGGTGGCCGTGTTGTGATGGTCGGGGGCGTATTGTGCGCGTTCGATGTAGAGAATCTGTTTGCCGGCGAGCACCTGACCGGCCTTGGCGGACAGCACGATTTTTTTTGCCGGAAGTTGGGCATTGAGTCGTGGCAGAAGGCTGGTTGCGCCGGTAAGCAACAACAAGGAAAGCAGGAAAGATGTTTTTTTCATAGACTGTTTTTTTGAGGAAAGCCGACGCGGTTGCCGCAATTCGCGCTTTACGTTTTAGAGGCCAAGGTCGATATATGCGACAAATGTACACTTTTTTATTCATTCTACGCCGTTTTCGCGGAAAAAAGCCGCCGCCGGCAGCGCAGACGTGCGGGACCCGACGGGGCTGCCGGGCCGCTGAAAAAACACTCAGTACTTTAGGAAAAACAAAAGTACTGAGAGAAAAAACTGTCAGTACTTTAGAAAAAACTGTCAGTACTTCTGTAAAAGCGGGAGGGGCAAAGGCAAGTATTTCCCGGCTTCCCGGATATTTTTTCGGTCTTTACTTGTCCGGTAATTCACTTGTCCGTATATTTACAGCCGTGAAAGAACTGACAGGCAAAGGGAGAACCCGGCTGCCATCCCGGGAGCGTAGCCGGCGACGCCGGAGGGAAAGTGCGTGAAGCCTGAAAAACATCGGCATTTTCCCAGGAAAGGCGGGTACTGTTGTGATAGAGAACCCGTGCGAAGGAGGGCTTGCGGCCGTGTGTGCCGACTCGTTGCCCCATCCGTTCAGCTGACCAACCATTTAATACATATATCCTATGAAAAAGAATACAGTTGTCTTTACCCTGCTCTTGTCATGGCTCTTGGCGGGGTGCCGTCCGTCGCGCATGGTGACGGTGGATTATGGAACTCTTTCGGACACATCACAAGTGCTGCGGCTGGCCGTTTCCGACCTGCGGCAGTGCATGCGCTGTGTGCCAGCCAGCATCGGTGCCGATGCGTATGTTCTGAAAATAGACCCTGCGATGCCCGACGGCGCTTTCGGCTACACCACCGATTCGGCGGGTCGGCTCTGCTTCCATTCTGCGGATGAAATCGGAATCAGTCATGCCGTTTACACCTATCTGGAGCGGCTGGGGTACACCTTCGACCTGACGGGCATATCGGCACCCGTGGCATGGACGGCACCGGCTGCCGTGTCCGACACGCTGGTGCAGCCGGCGGTGCGCTGGCGCGGCATCCGCCAGCATGTCAATTTCCCGATGGACATTTCGTCATACCCCATTCAGGAAGCCCGGGAGTATATTGATCAGCTGGTGCGTATGCGCTACAACAAGATTGTCATCCACAGTTATCCGGGGCAATGGTATGAAACCCATATCGGCGACAGTCTCAGCCTGGCGGGCAATTATTTTTATGGGAACAAGCATTATCTGTATGACAATGCCCTTTTGAAGAGAGTTGTGGAAAAAAACGATTCGCTTTTCTGCATTCCCGGGGCGGAAACGCTGCGCTATGATGCCAGAGCCAACAGCCGTTTTGCGCTCGACTGGATGAAGCAGCTGGTGGACTATGCCATCCGTAGCGGCCTGTATGTGCAGATGTCGTTTGAACCTCGTGTCGCGAGCGTGGAGCAGGCGGTGCAGACGGCGTATGACGTGCTGGAACAGTACCCCGGCATTGATGCGCTGGAACTGATTACGGAAGAAACCGGCGGATGGGGACCGCATTGCACCCGGCAGCAGACCCTGGCTACGCTGAATCGCTATTTTCCGGCGGATATAGCGACCGACTCCACTGTGACGGCACCTATCCGCGACAGCCAGACCGACCTGAATGCGCTATATGAACAAATCGGACAGAATGCCGAAGCCATCCGGCGCATGCGTTCGGAAAATGGGAAGCGGTTGCCCGAACTGAAACTCGGCATCTACTGCTCCGTTACTCCTTATGCCGAAGGTGCCTACCGTCTGGCCCGTCTGGCCTTGCCCGATACGAAAATCTGCCTGATGTCCTCGCATGGCAGTGAGGGAACCGCACAGGCCCTGCCGGCCATTCTGAAAACGCCGGCCGACCTGGCAAACACGGAAATCTATTCGTGGATTGAGTTTGACGGGCTGATGTATCTGTATCAGAACTCCATCGGGGGCAATGAAAAGATGATGGACTGGCTGAACGGCAAGGGCTACGTTCCTTCCATCCTGTTCAACCACTGGCGCACGGCAGAAAACCGTACTTCGGCGCGCTATGCTTCGGAAGTGACGCTCAGCGGGCATTTGCGGGCCGATGACTTTTATGCATCCTATGCCGGACGGCTGGCTGTGCCCGATGCCGGGAAATATGCGGAGGCATTGCGTCTGGTCAACGAAGCGGATGTTTTTGCCACCCGTCATCTCGGAAATATCGGCTTCTGCTGGATGGGGGCCTGGGGCAACGGCGGCTCCTATACCTGGATGAGCCGGGAGAATATAGAGCATGCGCGTGAACTTTATTACCGTGCGGGAAATCTGCTGAAGGAAGTGCTGGAGCAGACTGGCGACGGGAAGCCCGCGCACGCTTATCTCTCTTTCCTCTGTAACCGGTTGCTCTGCTCGGTGCTTTATCTCGACGCCTTCCACGAAGCAGTGGGCATTCAGCAGGCTTCGAAGGCCGGAAAACCCGGCTCGGAGGAAGAAAAAGCCTATGTACGCGAGGTGTGCGACCGCGCGTTGCTGATTTTCGACCAGTATATGGAGAAACATGCCGAAATGCTTGTTGACCGCGGCTGTGAAGGTACGCTGGTGAGTGTATGGAACGCGCCGGTGCGCGGCTTGAAGATATGCCGGGAACGCATGGGAGGAGTGCCGATGGACAGTCCGTCGTCGCTCGATGCCGTTGACGCTCCGCCGTTGCCGATTCTTTATTGAGGAAAGTCGCCTTTCCGCGGTTCTCTCGCTGTCCGTGGTGGGACGAAAGCATAAAAAACAGGGCGGCCCGCGCATTCCTGCATAGGAAAGCGGGCCGCCCCGGTTGTATCAGACTGCCGGAACCGGCGGTTAGTCCTGAATCAGATTCTTTCCGGTCATCTCTTCGGGCTGCGGCAAGCCGAGGATGTGGAGAATGGAAGGAGCGACATCGGCCAGAACACCGTCGGCCACCTTGGCATTCTTGTTCTCGGTTACGTAGATGAAGGGTACCGGGTTGAGCGAGTGAGCCGTGTTGGGGGTGCCGTCAGCGTTGATGGCGTTGTCGGCGTTGCCGTGGTCGGCAATGATGATGGTTTCGTAGCCAGTCTCGTTGGCTGCCGTCACCACTTCCTTCACACACTGGTCAACAGCCTTCACGGCCTTTTCGATGGCTTCGTAGATACCCGTGTGGCCCACCATGTCGCCGTTGGCGAAGTTGACCACGATGAAGTCGTACTTGTCTTCCTTGATGGCGGCTACCAGTTTGTCCTTTACTTCGTAAGCCGACATTTCGGGCTTCAGGTCGTAGGTGGCCACCTTGGGGGAAGCCACGAGGATGCGCTCTTCGCCTTCATAGGGCGTTTCGCGTCCGCCGTTGAAGAAGAAGGTAACGTGGGCATACTTCTCCGTTTCGGCCGTGTGGAGCTGCTTGAGTCCCCGGTTGGAGAGATATTCGCCCAGCGTATTGGTGACATTTTCCTTCGGGTAGAGGATGTGAACGTTCTGGAAACTGGCATCGTAGGGAGTCATGCAGTAATACTGCAGGCCGGCGATGGTGTGCATGCCTGCTTCGGGCATGTCCTGCTGGGTGAGCACGATGGTGAGCTCCTTGGCGCGGTCGTTGCGGTAGTTGAAGAAGATGACAACGTCGCCTTCGCCGATGGTGCCGTCAACGGTTGCGTTGTTGATGGGCAGCACGAACTCGTCGGTGACGTCGGCATCATAGCTTTCCTGCATGGCCTGCACCATGTCGGTAGCCTGCTTGCCCTTGCCCTCCACGAGCAGGTCGTAGGCTTCCTTCACGCGTTCCCAACGCTTGTCGCGGTCCATGGCATAGAAGCGGCCCACGATGCTGGCAATGTGCGCACCGTTGGCGTCGCATACGCCCTGAAGCTGTTCGATGAATCCCTTTCCGCTCTTGGGGTCAGTGTCGCGGCCGTCCATGAAGCAGTGTACGAAAGTCTGGTTTTCCAGTCCGTAGGCCTTGCCGATTTCAATGAGTTTGAAAAGGTGGTCGAGCGAAGAGTGCACGCCGCCATTGGAGGTCAGTCCCATGAGGTGCAGTTTCTTGCCGTTTTCCTTGGCATAGGAATAGGCGCTTACGATTTCGGGATTCTTGAGGATGGAACCGTCGGCGCAGGCACGGTTGATTTTTACCAGGTCCTGGTATACGATGCGTCCGGCACCGATGTTGAGGTGTCCCACTTCCGAGTTGCCCATCTGTCCGTCGGGCAAACCAACGTTCTCGCCCGAAGCCAGGAGCTGTGAGTGAGGATAGTTGTTGTTGAGGCTGTCCATGAACGGAGTGGCGGTCTGGAAAATGACATCGCCGGCACCGTGATTACCGATGCCCCAGCCGTCAAGAATCATTAAAAGAGCTTTTTTTGCCATAGTCTTATAAAAGCAGGCATCCCCATCCCCCGCAAAGAGGGGCTGAGGAAGCCATAGTATTAAATGGATGTTTTGTTTTGGTTTGTGTACAGGCAGTGAAAACGGGTTCCTGCCCGGTTGCTGCCGTTTGCCGGCAGAGGTTTATTTCAGCACACCGAGTTCCTTGCCCACCTTGATAAAGGCGTTGATGCACTTGTCCAACTGTTCGCGGTTGTGGCCGGCAGAAATCTGGACGCGGATACGGGCCTGGTCCTTCGGCACTACGGGGTAGTAGAAGCCGGTTACGTAGATGCCTTCCTCCTGCATCTTGGCGGCATAAACCTGCGACAGTTTTGCATCGTAGAGCATTACGGCGCAGATGGCGCTCTGTGTCGGCTTGATGTCGAAGCCTGCGGCCATCATCTTGTCGCGGAAATAGTTGACGTTTTCCACCAGTTTGTCGTGGAGTTCGTTGCTTTCCTTCAGAATCTTGAAGGTTTCGATAGCGGCACCTACGATGGCGGGAGCAACGGAGTTGGAGAAGAGGTAAGGACGGCTGCGCTGACGGAGCATGTCGATGATTTCCTTGCGGCCGGTGGTGAAACCGCCCATGGCGCCACCGAAGGCCTTGCCCAGAGTGCCGGTGTAGATGTCTACGCGGCCATAGGTGTTGAAGAATTCGCTGACGCCGTGACCGGTAGCGCCTACCACGCCGGCTGAGTGGCTTTCGTCAACCATGACGAGTGCATCATATTTTTCAGCCAGGTCGCAGATTTTATCCATCGGAGCCACGTTGCCGTCCATAGAGAAAACACCGTCGGTTACGATGATGCGGAAACGCTGTTCCTGGGCTTCCTGCAGGCAACGCTCCAGGTCGGCCATGTCAGCATTGGCATAACGGTAGCGCTTGGCTTTGCAGAGACGCACGCCGTCGATGATGGAGGCATGGTTGAGGGCATCGGAGATGATGGCGTCATCGGCCGTAAGCAAAGGCTCGAATACACCGCCGTTGGCGTCGAAGCAGGCGGCGTAAAGAATCGTGTCTTCCGTCTTGAAGTAGTCGGAAATGGCAGCTTCCAGTTCTTTGTGCATGTCCTGCGTACCGCAGATGAAACGGACGGATGACATACCGTATCCACGCTTGTCCATCATGTCCTTGGCGGCTTGTACGAGGCGCGGATGGTTGGAAAGACCCAGGTAGTTGTTGGCGCAGAAATTGAGCACTTCCTGTCCTTTCACTTGAATGGCAGCCTGCTGCGGGCCTTCGATGAGGCGCTCGCTCTTGTAAAGGCCGGCCTGCTTGATTTCTTCCAGTTCTTTCTGGAGATGTTCTTGGAATTTACCGTACATGATTATTATAAATTAATGTGTTTGGGTTCCCCGTTTTATAAAGGGAGACGGGCCCGCCCGCGGTATGGCGGAAAGGGCAAATATCCCTTTTCTCCCTATTTGATGCAAAGGAACTGTTTTTTTTGAAAATATCAAGGTGTTTTCTATGAAATTCTAAAAAAAAAAGTGTTCCTTTGCAGCGGTATTATGAATCCTTAAAAACAAACGACTACGATGAAAAATATTTTGGTAATCGGAGCAACCGGGCAGATTGGCTCGGAGTTGACTATGAAGTTGCGCGGTATTTACGGCAACGAGCATGTAGTGGCTGGTTACATCCCCGGTGCAGAGCCCAAGGGTGAGCTTTTGGAGAGCGGTCCTGCCGAAATCTGCGATGTTACCGATGCTGCTGTCATTGCAGCGGTCGTGAAGAAGCACAATATCGACTCGATTTATAATTTGGCGGCATTGCTTAGCGTAGTGGCTGAAGGAAAGCCGAAACTGGCGTGGAAGATTGGTATTGATGGTCTTTGGAATGTGCTTGAAGTAGCCCGCGAGAACAAGTGCGCCGTTTTCACTCCGAGCTCCATCGGCTCTTTCGGTCCTGAAACTCCGCACGACAAGACACCGCAGGATACCATTCAGCGCCCCATCACCATTTATGGTGTGAGCAAGGTGACTACCGAGTTGCTTTCCGACTATTATTTCAGAAAGTATGGCGTTGACACCCGTTCGGTGCGCTTCCCCGGCTTGATTTCCTATGTTACTCCTCCGGGCGGCGGTACTACCGATTATGCCGTTGATATCTATTACAGCGCTGTGCGTGGCGAGAAGTTTATCTGCCCCATTGCTGCCGGCACTTATATGGACATGATGTACATGCCGGACGCATTGGATGCCGCTGTCAACCTGATGGAAGCCGACCCCAGCCGTCTGATTCACCGCAACGGCTTCAATATCGCAGCCATGAGCTTCGATCCTGAGGGCATTCTGGCGGCTATCCGCAAGTACAAGCCCGAGTTCCAGATGGAATACAAGATTGAACCGCTCAAGCAGGCCAATGCCGACAGCTGGCCCAATAGTCTGGACGATGTTTGCGCACGTCAGGAATGGGATTGGGCACCCAAGTTCGATCTTGACTCAATGACCGTTGACATGCTGGAAAAACTTTCCGCACGTCTGCTGGGATAATCTGGCGAGTCCAAACTCAAGATATTCCGTGCAAGAAGCCAAACGGGCTACCCCGTTTGGCTTCTTGTCTTTTATAGGTTTGGCTTTTTGTAAATAGAAAGGGGCGGACTGCAGGAAGCAGGGCCGGCGGATTCTCGCAAAATCGTCTGCAAAGCCCAAATGTGATTGAACGCAAAAAAAACTGGAATCATTCGGCTTGTGACGTAGAAAACGGGCTTGTAATTTTCTTGTAATCATCTTTTTAGTATATATTTCGGTCCGTCGAACCAGTTGCGCCTTATGATAAAGCGTGTATGAGAAGTTATTGCTTGCTGAATGGGTTTTTCAGGAAATCTTGAGAAAAAGGAACAGGAATTTTGCTGTTGTTTTCAAAAGTTCTATATTTGTAAGCGAAACTGATCTTTCGACTTTGAAAAATGCAAAAACCGCTTTGAAAACACTATAAAATAGAAAATATATCTATCCTGTTATCCATGTTGCTGGATATTATCCATGTTGTTATATAAAGGTAAAATTGGCTGCTAACGCCATGACATTTGGTGTCGTAAACATTCCGGAGTGAAAGTCGGTGGCATCTTTGGTAATGACATAAATCTATACTTGAAAACGACATAAATCTGTATCTGAACTTTATCTGAAAACCTTTTTTTACTAACCTTATTTTATTAACCCTAAAAATTTTTATGAAAAAAGTCTGTACTTTGATTTCATTGGTGCTGTTGCTCTTCGTGGGCACGGCACAGGCACAGCGGGCTTGGGACGTGTCTACGGACAACGCCACCGAGATTCTGACTGGCGATGAAAACCAGTATGTCA
>PPYF01171742.1_pt1 | contig 54687 bp, 54 predicted proteins | sample 1559871 | NCBI WGS metagenome assembly PPYF01 (sample SAMN08240021, study PRJNA423297) | Human gut metagenome, whole genome shotgun sequencing project.
AAAACTGCTACTTTTTTTGAAAAAAAGTGGTGGAAACATGTACCTGGGGCTAGCCGTCGCGCCAGCGACTTGGTACAATGGCAGATGGATTTTGCAAAAGGAGGCGATTGTATGGCGATGATTCTTGCGGTGGATGATGAAGCCCCGATTTTACAGCTGATCAAAAATGGATTGGAAAAAGACGGACATGTTGTTGCGGCATACGCATCTGCTGAGCAGGTTCCTCTGGATAAACTTCCGCATTATGAGCTGATCATACTGGATATCATGATGCCGGGAACAGATGGTTTTGCTTTTTGTGAAAAAATCCGTCTGCTGGTGGACTGTCCGATCTTGTTCTTGTCAGCTAAGACAATGGAAGAGGATATTACTTTTGGACTGGGTATTGGCGCGGACGATTATCTGACGAAGCCATTTCGTATCCAGGAGCTGCGGGCCAGGGTGAACGCGCATCTGAGACGGGAGCAGCGGGAACGGCATGCATCATTGAACTTTGAACAGATAAAGATTGACCTGTCTGCAAAAGAAATCCAGGTCAATGGGGAAGGAATTCCACTGACGAAAAGCGAATATCTGATTTGTGAATACCTCGCTCGCCATAAAGGACAGGTGTTCTCCAAAGAACAGATCTACGAAGCAGTTTTCGGCCTGGACGGAGAAAGTGATAATTCCACAATTTCCACTCATGTAAAAAATATTCGGATCAAGTTTGGAAAAATGGGTCTGCAGCCGATAGTAACGGTTTGGGGAATTGGATATAAATGGGAATGAGAAAGAGGGAATCATTGAAAACAGCATTTTGGAAATTCCTTTTTCTGCTTTTGGCTGGTTTGCTTGGCGCTGTTGCCATTCCATTTGGCGGCATGCTGCTTGGTGTCACCGGCGGGATGGTGACTTATGCGGATTCCTCGGAGCAGAGTGTGAAGAACCTTGCGCCGGTTCTTGCGGTCACGCCTGATCTGGATGAGATACGTTTGCCGCAGGGATGTGAATCCGTACTGCTGGATAAAAATTATCATGTCATAGAGTCCACATTGGAAAGTGCTGATCTGGAACATGCTTTGGAATATGCGAAGTCCGGAAAGAACAGCGAAGATTGGAAGAAGCAGTATCTTCTGGTAAGTCGTGAAAATGAGTATTTGATTCTTCAATATTCTATTGGTTCTCAATTTACCAACATATGGCTGAATGAACATCTGCCGTCGCCGGAGCTGTTGATGTGCCTTTTCATGGGTATCAACTGTATTTTGGTCTGCACCTGTCTTACAACAAAGTTCGCCAAACGACTGCGGACACAGCTTGCGCCAGTCTTCGAGGCGACCGGACAGGTGGCAAAACAGAATCTTGATTTTGAAGTAGGCCATTCCCAAATACAGAAATTTGATGAGGTGCTTCAGTCTTTTTCAGAGATGAAACAGAATCTGCAATCTTCGCTGACACAGCAGTGGGCGGCGGAACAGGCACAAAAGGAGCAGATTGCGTCCTTGGCTCATGATCTGAAAACTCCGTTGACGGTCATTCAGGGAAATGTTGATCTGATGTCGGAAACGGAACTGAATGCGGAACAAAGAGAATATGCCGATTATATTTCGGAAAGTTCCCAGCAAATGGAGAGATATATCAAAACGCTCATCGATATCTCCAGGGCGTCCACAGGCTATCAGCTGTTCAAAGAAAAAGTGGGATTCCTGGACTTTATGGCCCGGATGAAAGAGCAGATGGAGTTGCTTTGCAGGACAAGAGGGATTTTGTTGGTGATGGAAACGGACGGGAAGGATTCGCTGATGGAAGTGGATATCATGCTGATGAAACGGGCGCTGATGAATGTGGTAAACAATGCTCTGGACTATTCGCCTGAAAATGCCGCTGTCTATGTGGCGGCTCACTGTAATGACACACAAGTGCAGATCACTGTGACGGATGAGGGGTGTGGATTCAGTCCGGAGGCTTTGCAGCACGCGCAGGAGCGATTTTACATGGGAGATCGCAGCCGAAGTTCCAGATCACATTTTGGAATGGGTCTGTATATTGCTTCGTCCATTCTGCAGCAGCATGGCGGCAAACTTGTTTTGCAAAATAGGATGGATACGCATGGTGGAGAAGTGATCCTGGAAATTCCGACATAATTGCTTGAACAGTATTTTGCAGCATGAAAGTATTTAAGAGTATCAAGAGGAGGAAATTATGAAAATTGTCAAGATGAGAGAAACGCCTGAAATGGAGGAAAAAGCCGCATCCTGGTTTCACTCAAAATGGGGCGTTCCCGTGGAAGCATACAGGGAGAGTATCTCTGAATGTCTCAGGAATGAGAATCCCGTCCCGCAATGGTACCTGGCGATGGAGGAAGAGCGGATTGTGGGTGGTATTGGTGTGATAGAAAATGATTTTCATGACAGAAAGGATTTGCGGCCGAATGTCTGTGCGGTATATGTGGAAGAAGACTATCGCTGCAGAGGGATTGCGGGAGAACTGTTATCCTTTGTCTGTGAAGATATGAAGAAATACGGGATCGATACTCTGTATCTGATCACAGACCATACATCCTTTTATGAAAGGTATGGATGGGAGTTCCTTTGCATGGTTCAGGGAGAGGGAGAACCGGATATGACGAGGATGTATATCCATCGAATGAAATAGCAGGATTGAAGGAATCTGAATGATTATGCCAGACGAAAGCAAAAAACTGCAGCGCCGAAATCTTTCATTCGGCGCTGTGTTCCAGCAAAAGAATCATTTCGTTTAATCTTTGTTCCTCAGATTTCAAATAAGAAATGTGATAGTCAATGGTAAGGTTCGGATCTGTCAGAGGAATCAGCACACGGTCGGACCCGTCGTTGCGGTAATGTTTTACAAGTTCCGTCGTTGTGGTGATGATTTTCGGATCCTTGATCATCTGGCTGAACAAAAAGTAATCCGTTGTTGTTGTTATGTTTGTCTGTTCTTTTACAGAATCCCAGAAAGGCATCTGTTTTTTATCAAAGGTACCGTTCAGGATAAAAAGCAGGATGGATTTGATACGGGGATCCCTGGCGGATATCGATGTTTCCCCGGCAAGAGGGTGGGAAGCTGCTACGGACAGATATTTTTTCTCATGGAGAAAAGGTCTGCTTACGATGTCCGGCGCATCAAGATAATCGGAAGAGACCAGAATATCATACCTGCCGCTGCGTAGGAGAACTTCTTCTTCGAGGGGCATGGTGTAATAGTCATAGCTCAGCTGTTCATTGATTACGGAGAGTTTTGGAACGCAGTACCACATAGGTCCCTGATCACAGAAACCGAGGCGGCTCTGAATGCCTGTGAAGTGCATGGACACAGAGGGCATGTGGAGACAGAGCAGTTGGGGTTTAGAATCTCTGGGAAGAAAAAGAATAAAAGAGAGTATGAAAATAGGAAATACGTCCATTCATCTGATGAAGTTAGTATCAAATGAACGGACGTATTTCTATGTTTTTTCAGATACTTATTATGAAGTCTCAGACGGTTCTGTCTCTTGAGAAAAGCAAGGAGCAGCAGTACTCCAACACTCCGTAACATGGAGCATTTTCCGACCGGTATTTTCCTGCCCGATTTTGAGAAATACAAATGCGGTGGAAACCGTCTGCGGGTAACCCCATTCCCAAATTGCCTGCGCCGGAACGCCGGTCAGCGCGTGAAGATATTCACATCGCTGTTTTCCTTTCTCCAGTGGCTGCTGTGTATACTCATCCACCCATTCCCGCATAAGGACGCCCAGATCATAGGCTTTTTCGTAATAGATACCGTCCGGGTCAATGAACTTATAGTCGTCACCCGACAAGGTTCGGAGAGTATTGCCGCCATGTGCATCTCCGTGGAGCAGCACAAATTCAGACGGATTTAAGGCTTCCTCCCTTGACTGCAAAAAGAAAAATGCCCAATCGATCGCGTTCCATGGACAGGGATGGTTTAGGCTTTCCCATGTTTCTCCGATAAATTCCTGAAACCATGCAATGGATGCGCTGCCGTCCGGGAGCCCTGCGTTTGCGGCAGGAATAATTATTCAAAATAATGGAAGTTTATGGTATGATGAATTCAGAAGATGTTTGAAAATTCAGTTTCATGGAGGCGGTTGTTACCAGTTTTAATCAGGGAACTATGATTCTTGAAGCGGTGGATTCTTTATGCCGCCAGACAACTCCGCCGGCAAGGATTATTATTGTGGATGACGGGTCAACGGATGAGGATTCTCTTAAGGTTTTGAAGCGTATTGAGTCTGACGATGACAGATCCGTTGAGGTAACGATTGTGTACCAGCCAAACGGCGGGGTGTCGGCGGCGAGAAATACAGGGATTCGGAGAACACAGGCACCGATGGTTCTGATTCTTGATGGAGATGATAAGCTGGAGCCTATGTATATTGAACAGGTTAGTCAGATGCTGCGTGATCATCCATCTATGATTGCGGCATCTTCCTGGATGCACACTTTCGGAGTTCTCGATGCCATTGTTTGTCCGAGTGGAGGCAGTCTGTCGGCATTTCTTGCACGGAATTGCTGCCCGGCAACCCATATCCTTCGGCGCGCGGTATGGGAACAATGTGGAGGTTATGATGAATCCATGCGTTCCGGTTTTGAAGACTGGGAATTCTTTTTGAGCATGTTGGAAACTATGCCGGAGGGTTATATTGGAATTGTTGAAAGTCCGCTGATCGATTATCGCACTGCGCCCGCTTCATCAAATGTAACAAGCATGGCAAAACGACTGGAGCTTATGCGTTTTATGATTGAAAAGCATATGACTTCTTATCAAAATTATGTTATGGATGCAATCCTGGGAATCGAAGCTTCATCTGTCGCGAGGCTTTATGGCTGGGAAAGTGAAATGATGCATGCGATAAAAGCAGAACAGGAGCTGAGTCAAGAATCCATTGCATTTATGGAACATCCAACCTATGGTGGCGGAGGAATGGCTGCGGCAGTCCGTATCGCATCACTTTATGATCGTGGTCCATGGAAAAAAGATGACCTTGAACAAATGAGTAATACAGAAATATAAGACTGTATAAATGTTAAGGTATATACTGCTTAACAAAATGGAACTTCTGATAAAACAGCAAATGATTTATACTGAAAATGAAACCTTGTGGATCGTATGGAATCCAGAAATGCTGAGCTTGTATTGGCACATGGAGAAGAGATCGGGCTGGGGAACAGAAGCTATGAACTGGTGTCGATCGATTAAAAGACGAAACAGTAACGCGGAGCATATGAATGCGGAAAGATAAAATTTCATCATGAACAGCAGAACACCTGGAACGTTTCGTAGCGGAACCTTCCAGGTGTTCTGTATTAGAGCGTGTTTGAAAATTCATTGTTACAATTCATTTCTGTAATCTGCATACTTTAGATTGATTTTATAAGAAATGTATAGATACAATCCACGATCAGGATCAGAGCAAGTACGGAAGAAATTACAGACACTTTCTTTTCTCCAAGTTTTTCTGCCGCCTTATAAAACAATGGCTGCAGAAGGTATAAAAAGATCATTCCGCCGATACCGAAGCGGATACTTGGATTTAATGCGATCCGTCCCTCGAAATTGAAGGAAAACCGGGTGTAGTCCCACAGCCATTCCCCTCTGGTGAATTCCATGATATAGCTGGCGATCAGCTCGACCACGGTGGTGATCAGGACAATGCCGACAAATACAAGGACCGGTGTGATCGGGATCTTGCCGATGGCAATCTTTTTGGTTTTCAGCCGGTACAGTGAGAAAATAAGAATGACTGCACCAAAACCATATACCACACAGTAAGGACCAAACAGGACCCCTCTGTTGGAAAATCCCCATCGATAGACCACTACCTCCAGAAAAACCTCATAGATCCATCCGATGATGGAATAGAGCATAAAATATAAGAAATATTCCTGTAGTTTTTTAAATTTCGATAATCCCCTCATGTTTTATCCTTTCTTTTGTTTTTTGATGATTAGACATATGTAGACATTATATGAAAAAACGGTTCAAATGGCAAGAAGAAAAGAACAAATTCAGTTGGCTGAATGGTTATGGAATCAGAAGAGTTCGTGCTCAAACCTTTCACCATCTGTAAGTATCCGGAAATCCTTCCGTGTGGTATCATAAATCCAGAAGATCAAAGGAGGCATAAGAAATGAAAATAATCCTTGAAATTGAGGGATTGAAGAAATACTACGGAAGACCAGGAAATCAGACAAAGGCGCTGGACGGGATCTCGTTCCAGGCGGCGGAAGGAGAGTTCCTGGGAATTATGGGAAGCAGCGGTTCCGGAAAATCCACTTTGCTGAATTGTATCGCCACGGTGATCCAGCCGACCGGAGGGAAGATCCGGATGCAGGGGGCTGACATCCTCGCCCTGAAAGGAGAGAAACTCGCAGAGTATCGAGGGAAAAAGATCGGATATCTGTTTCAGAATTTTGAACTGCTGGATCATATGACCGGAAGGGAAAATATCCTTCTGCCCCTGTCACTGCACAGTGTTTCCGGGAAAGAGAGCCAGAGCCGTCTGACCCGTCTGGCGGAGTATCTGGAGATTACGGATGTCCTTGAGAAATTTCCCGCTCAGATGTCCGGCGGACAGAAACAGCGCGTTGCCGCCGCAAGGGCGCTGATCATGAATCCGGGGATGATCCTTGCCGATGAACCGACCGGGGCGCTGGATTCCAAGAATGCCAAAACGTTAATGGAAAAGCTGGCGGGACTGAACCGGGAGGAAAACGCCACGATCCTTATGGTTACTCATGATTCCAATGCGGCAAGTTACTGCAAACGTATCCTCTTCATCCAGGATGGAGTGATTTTTCATGAACTGCGGAGAAATCTACCGGATGAATCCCAGCGGGATTTTTACGGGCGGATCTTGAACGTGATGGCGCAGCTGGGAGGGGGAAGTGCAAATGTTCTTTGAACTGATCCGACGAAACAGCAGAAGGAACCGAAGAGAGAACGGATTGTTTTTCGCTTCCCTGCTGATTTCCATCATTGCTTTTTACATTGTTTTGTCCCTGTCTCAGCAGGATGTCATGCAGTTTCTCCGCCAGATGGAAAGTGATGCGGTAAACCGGCTTCTGGCGATGATTCCGCTGTTTTATGGAATGACACTGGTCATCCTATTCTTTCTGATCTATTTTGCCAGTAAGTTTCAGCTGGAACGGCGCAGGCATGAATTTGGCATGTACCTGATGCTGGGAATGCGAAGAGGCAGGCTGTTCTGGCTTCTTCTTGCGGAAGATCTGAGCAGCAGCGTGATTGCGCTTGTAATTGGTCTCCCGGCGGCTGTACTGCTTTCTGAATTGATCAGCCTGATTGTTGCAAGGCTGGTTGGACTGGGCATTATCGGGCATCAGTTTTCTCTGTCTTTGTCCGCCGTGCTGCTGACCATCGTGGGATTTCTGGCAATCAAGCTGGCGGCGTTTCTGATTTTAAGCGCAAAGATCAGCCGTCAGGAGATTGGTTCACTTTTGGCTGAGGTTCCGGAAGGAAGCAAAAAACAGCGTCCCGCCGTGGTCTATGGGCTGGCGCTTCTGGCTGGTATTTGCTGTCTTGGCAGTGCCTATTATCTGGCAATCCAGGGAATGTCCTGGAGGAAAGTTTCCATTATGGGACTGACGATCCTTTTGGGATTTGCGGGGACTTTGCTCTTGTTTTATGGGCTTCGTTCTGTTTTCGGTCTGATCCTGAAAGGAGAAAAAAGGGATCGCCGTCTGCACAGATTTAATGTCCGGCAGATCCAGGAGAGTGTGGTCTGCCAGTCAAAAACCATGGCAGTCAGTTCCATCCTGATCCTTGCGGCGCTGTGCTGTTTCGGGGCAGGTGTGGCAGTGGCGGCTTTTTATGGCAAGTCGGAATCTCATGTGCTGGATTATACCTTTCTTCAGGAGCATTCCGAGGAAGAAGAGAGCTATGGGGCAGAACAGGTGATCGAAACACTGCAAAAGCATCAACTGGAAAAGGAATTTTCCGATGTGTTTGATATGAAAGTAGGTTATATCAGAACCACGGAGGAGTATGAAAATGTTCTGGAACTGGACGGTCTGATGGAAGAGCTTTCCGAACTTCCGGAATCGGATGCACGGGATACCCTGCAGAACACTCTTTCTTATGCGGAATACCCGCATCTGATCTCGCTGAGCGGCTATAACCGGCTGCTGCGCCTTGCGGGGCTTCCGGATCTGGACCTGGAGAAAAACGAGGCGGCGATTTACATGGATCAGGAGTTTATATCCGGCGAACGGCTTCAGATCATGAACGATCTACTGGCGGACAGCCCGGAAACGACGCTGGATGGAAACCCAATCCGCTTAACCGGAAGTGTGCAGACGGTCAGCCTTGTGACAGACCGTTCCATTACGCTGTCTTTTGCGCTGATCCTGCCGGACGAAGCATTTTCCTATTACACCCAGGGAAATTTCGACGTTTATGTGGATGCTGCTCTGGATAAGAGTGTGACGGATGGTGTCAGCCTGATGCAGGCGATATCGGAAATGAATCAGAAACTCAATGAAACCGGTCTGCACTATGAAAGTTATCTGCAGAATATGGGAAGACAGCTTTTCTATATGGTTGCGTCCAGTTACATTACAATCTATCTTGCCGTTATTTTTCTGATCGTTGCCAACACAGTGATGGGCGTTCAGTTTCTGATGAACCAGAGAAAAACACATCGTAGATATAAAACGCTGATCAAGCTTGGCGCGTCTTATGAGGCTTTATGCCAGTCGGCGAAGAAGCAGGTTCAGTGGTATTTCGGCATTCCGGTGCTGGTTGCCGCGGCAAACAGTCTGTTTGCGGTGAGGGCACTGCTTTCCGGAATTCTATCATCAAGAACACAGGGGACCGTCACAGAGATGATGCTGGTTTCGGCGGCTATGATTTTCGCGCTCTGTGTGGTAGAATGGATTTATATGGCCGCCGTAAAACGTTCCAGCAGCCGGTATCTTCTGACGTTGATGGTACCGGAGCGGGAAGAATAAGACCGGATGTGGAAGATGTGCGGGAGAGAGGAGAAACTTGCATGAAAAGAATCGCTGTTGTAGAAGATGAACCGTTGATGCGTGAGGAATTGTCAAGAATGCTCAGGCATGCAGGGTATCACGTGGAGGAAATCCTTGAATTTCATCAGGCGGCGGAGCAGTTGGAGGCAATCTCCCCGGATCTTGTGATCCTTGACCTTAATCTTCCCGGCGCCAGTGGATTTCAGATTTGCCGGGAAGTCAAAGGAAGAAACGCGTTTCCAGTCCTTATTCTGACTTCCAGGGACCAGATGAGGGATGAGCTCCAGGCGCTTGCTCTTGGAGCGGATGAATATCTGACCAAACCCTGCCGGAAGGAACGGCTGCTTGCCAGAGTGGCGAATGTTCTGAAACGATACGAAGGGCGTTCCAATCTGCTGGAAGGGGAGGAGTTTTTGCTGGACCGGCAGACGTATACCCTGTATATCCATAATACCTCTGTGGTACTGCCGAAAAATCAGGGAAAGTTGCTGGAGACGTTTCTTTCGCACCTTTCCCGGACGGTTACGAAGGAAGATCTGTGCATGGCATTGTGGGGAACGACGGAATTTATCGATGAGAATGCGCTGCAGGTCAATTTGACACGGCTGAAAAAGACGATGACAGGTCTTGGGATGAAACAGAAGATCCTGCCGGTGCGGGGAGTGGGATACCGTCTGGAAAGTGGGGAGCACGGATATGAAGGATAAATGGAAAGCGGTCTGCCGGTATTGGCCATGGCTGGTGCTCCTTCTGGGAATCGATGGACTTTCTGCCCTCCTGCTGTGGCTGTCGGATTCCGGTGCCTTTTCCGTGCTTGCACCGGTGATGCTTCTTGTCACAGTCTTTCTGTTTGGAGCTGCTGCCGTTGTATTGGGGGGCCTGGAGCGAAAGAAGCAGGTGGCGTTCCGGGATTTTCTGGAACATCCGGACCAGTGGCATGAGGAGAACCTGGTCAAAACCGTCAGCGGGTCGGAAGCGGATTGCGTCCGGCTGTTGGGGAAAGCCTTACGGGAAAAGCAGCTTGCATGCGCAAGAGCGGCGGCAGACATGGAAGACTATGAAGAATATGTGGAGGCATGGGCTCATGAGATAAAGACGCCGTTGTCTCTACTGACACTGATGCTGGACAATCAAAGGGGTGATATGCCGGAATCCATGGATTATAAACTCGACTATATCCGAAACCAGATGCAGGAGTATGTCAATCAGATGCTATACTATGCCCGCCTGAAAAGCGTGCGGAAAGATTATCTGTTTGAGTTTGTGGATCTGCGTGACTGCCTGGAGGAGGTTCTGGAAGATTACCGGCTGCTTCTGGAGGAGAAACAGTTTCTGGTTCAGAACCAGGTGCCCCATACGGAAGTTTTCACAGACCGGAGAGGGCTTCAGTTTCTCCTGGGACAGGTGGTGAGCAATGCCGTAAAATACAGTTCCGCAGATCCGGAACTGGCGCTGCGCTGGGAAACAAAGGAAACGGAAGCGATTCTTCGTATCCGCGATAACGGTATGGGTGTACGGACATGCGATCTTCCCTATATTTTTGAAAAAGGTTTTACCGGTGATCCGGCCGATGGGAAAAAGAAAGCAACCGGCATGGGTCTGTATCTGGTAAAAAAGATGGCGGATGATCTTCGGATCCGGCTGGACGTCTGGTCTGAGTGGGGCAGGGGCTTCGAGCTTTCCCTGAGTTTTCCTTTGGTGGAAAAGGAAGATAAAATTTTGCTTGACAAAAAAATATTTGAGTGTAGAATTCATCCCATAAAAGGCAAAGGCGCTTTGGAGCATCATCTCCGAGGCGCTTTTCTTTTTATCCATACCAATACCTTTACAGTACAAAGACGTGCATCCAGAGAGCGGTACCATCTCTGAGATGCATTTTTTTGTACCGGAGTGAAAAAGGAGGAAATTTTATGTATTCAGCAACCGATGTAATCTGGGTGCTTATAGCAGCGATACTGGTTTTTTTTATGCAGGCGGGCTTTGCTCTCTGCGAGGCGGGACTGACACGGGCAAAGAATACAGGTAATATCCTGATGAAAAATATGATGGATTTCTGTATCGGCACACCGTGCTTCTGGCTGGTTGGATTTGGCATTATGTTCGCAGGGACAGGTCCATGGATCGGTGGGTTTGATCCGCTGATCAGGGGAGCTTATGACTTTGGCACACTTCCCACATGGTGCTATGCGATCTTTCAGACGGTGTTCTGTGCAACAGCGGCGACGATTGTCTCCGGTTCTATGGCAGAACGGACAAATTTCAAAGCGTATTGTATTTACAGTGCGGCGATCAGCTTGATTGTCTATCCGATTTCCGGACATTGGATCTGGGGAGGAGGATGGCTTTCATCACTTGGCTTTCATGATTTTGCAGGTTCCACTTGTGTACATATGGTTGGAGGACTGGTCGCATGCCTTGGCGCGGCAATGCTTGGGCCGCGTATCGGAAAATACGATAAAAACGGAAAAGCAAGAGCGATTCCCGGGCATAATATCATGGCGATGGCGCTCGGTGTGTTTATCCTCTGGTTCTGCTGGTTTGGATTTAACGGAGGATCCACAGTTGCAATGACGACAGATGCGGATATGGAACTGGCATCTTTGGTAATGTTCAATACAAACCTTGCAGCGGCGGTTGCCACAGTCGTGGGTATGATTTTTACATGGATCCGTTATGGAAAACCGGATGTGTCGATTACGTTTAATGCAGCTCTTGCGGGGTTGGTAGCTATTACGGCTCCCTGTGACTGTGTGACTCCGGTTGGAGCATTCTTCATCGGCCTGATCGCTGGTGTTCTGGTAGTTTTGGCTGTGGAGTTCTTTGATAATGTAGCAAAGATAGATGATCCGGTAGGTGCGGTTTCTGTCCACATGGTAAATGGAATCTGGGGAACTTTGGCAGTTGGCCTGTTCAGCAATGGCGGAGACGGTGTAGGTGTCGGCTTGTTTTACGGCGGTGGATTCAGACAGCTGGGAATTCAGGTATTGGGCGCAGTCAGTGTGGCGGCCTATGTGTTGTTGGTGATGTTCATCGTCTTCAAAGTGATTGATAAGACAGTAGGACTGCGTGTGCCGGAGCAGATTGAACTGGATGGCCTTGATATCCACGAACATGGGCTTGCATCCGCATACTCAGGATTCGCGATTAATGATATGGCCGGCATGGATATGGATGTCAATGAAAACACGGATCTGGGGGAGGATGATTATGAAAAGGCATCCAAAGGACAGGTGGATGCCGCAGTCAAAGTGGTCCGTCAGCAGACGAGTATGGATGGTGTATATGATACAGGAATGCATAAGGTCAGCATTATCTGCCGGCTTTCGAAGTTTGATACATTGAAGACAGCATTGAACAACCTGGGAGTAACCGGAATTACAATGACACAGGTCATGGGATGCGGAATACAGAAAGGAGCCGGAGAAAAATACAGAGGTGTGGAACTCGATGCCAACCTTCTTCCCAAAGTGAAAGTGGAGGTTGTAGTCGGAAAAATTTCGGTCGATTCTGTGATCGAAGCGGCGAAAAAAGCATTGTATACCGGACATATCGGGGATGGAAAGATTTTTGTTTATAATGTAACGAGAGTCGTTAAAGTACGAACCGGGGAAGAAAACTATGCGGCTCTTCAGGATGTAGAATGATTTTTTCTCAGGTGCAACAAGAAGAAAAGATAAAACAGGATTGCCGGAAATTAAAAAAAGTCGCTTTCAATTTTTAAAAGATCGCAGATCGGGATCTGTGATCCGTCTGTTGTCTGTATCACTTGTGTCATGGAATTGATTTTTCTGATCCGGCAGGTTTTGGTTACATACTGTCCCCCTTCCTTATAATCGTCCGGCTGAAAGTAAGTGATGGATACGGAAGGGGGATTCTGCACATGTTCCGCCAGAAGATGAAGTTTCTGATCCAGCTCTTCTTTTATCGTTTCGTCCAGTTCAATCTTTTGCTCCGTTTTCCGTGCTGTTTCGGTGAGAACATCTTCGTAACCGGTCAGCGCGGCAAAAGGAGAAAACTGCGCCGCCCGTTCAGCCATGGACATATGGGGATGTGTGGCGGAAACATGGTGCGGCAGGTGGATGATATCGTCGTAAGATTTGTTCATGCTTTATGTCCTCCGATCTGTTGATTCCGGTCGATGGCGGTTGCCCCGTCCTGCAGGTTCATTCCCTTCAAAATAGAGTTTTTTCCGTATTTTTTCTTGATTTCCAGCATGGCTTCCTGCATTTTCCGTTCTTTTTCCAGTTTCTCCTTCTCCTGAGCCTCCTGCTGTTCCAGCAGTTCGTAGTCAGTAAAAAGATTCAGCTGTTCGTAAGTCTCTTTCTGTTCCATCGGAATTTCTTCTGCAACATGGGTGGCGGTCAGGGTGAGCCGCCGTACCAGGAGTTCCGGATTTACGATCCGGGCGTACAAATCTGTGACCGCTGTGATAATCTGGCTGGAAGAGGACGTCTGCCGGGGGAGATTTACGGTTCCGTGGGCATGCCGGGGAATCTGGCGGCCATAATGGTCGGTGGTGATCTCACCGTGATACCGTTTTCGGAGCTTTGGATCTTTCAGATTTTCAATATCATATCCGACGGTCAGAACAAGCTGCCGGGTCACCAGGCGTTTGTCCACCAGATCCAGGGAAAGAGAATCTGCCATTTCCTGAACGACAAGTTTTGCTTTCTCATAAGAATAAGGACATTGCAGTACCTGGCCAGCGCCGATGCTTTTGGCTTCCGGTTTGTATGCCTTAATGTCCGCAATGGTGCAGGGTTCCCAGCCCCATGCATGGTCGATCAGAAGTTCGGCGTTGACACCGAAAAGGCGGTAAAGCAGATCCTCATTGTAATATTCATCCGGCTTTCCAAGGGAGCATCTGGCAATATCCCCCATTGTAAAAAGCCCGTGTTCTTCCAGTTTTTTCGCGTAACCTTTGCCGATGCGCCAGAAATCGGTCAGCGGCCGGTGGTTCCAAAGGGAACGCCGGAAGGAAAATTCATCCAGACGGGCGATGCGGACGCCGTTTTCATCCGGCGGAATATGCTTTGCCTCAATATCCAGTGCCGCCTTACAGAGAAAAAGATTGGTACCGATACCAGCGGCGGCAGGAATGCCGGTGGTGTTCAGCACGTCCAGGATGATCTTCTTTGCAAGACCTTCGGCAGACAATCCGTAAGTTTTCAGATATTTGGAAACATCCATAAACACTTCGTCGATGGAATACACGTGGATGTCTTCCGGAGCGATATAGTTCAGATAAATGTCATAGATTTTTGCGCTGCATTTCATATAATGTGCCATCTGGGGCGGAGCTGTCAGAAAGTCAATGGCAAATTCCGGATGAGCCGTCAGCTCAGCGGCATTGCAGGATTTTCCGGAAAATCGGTGGGAAGGGAGGCGGAGCTTCCGCTTTTCGTTGGCTTCCTTCACTTTCTGGATCACCTCAAACAACCTTGCCCGTCCGGGAATCCCGTGGGACTTCAGGGAAGGGGAAACGGCGAGACATATGGTTTTTTCCGTGCGGCTGCGGTCAGCGACCACAAGATTGGCAGTCATCGGATCGAGGCCGCGCTCCATACACTCGACAGACGCGTAAAAAGATTTCAGATCTATGGCAATGTAAGTTTTTTCTTTCATCAGCAAAACTCCTGTATCATACTATACCACTTCTATTCTAACTTATACGCGGAAGAAATGCAAAAAAATATAAACATGACTTGCTGGTGAAAGAAGATTCCGTAACAGTTCAGCCCAGGTCTGCGCACATGCTGCGCAGACCGTGAGAACGTGATTCAGGAGTGCAAAATCCCATCGCCGAAGGCGATTTTAAATGGATTTTGCATGTAACAGTTCAGTAAGGCTGAACTGTTACAAGATTCCTGACATTGCCAGAAGTACAAAAATATGGTACGATTCAGATAACAAAACGCAAAGGAAAAGGAACGGAAATGGAAGCGAAAGATATCAAGAAAAAGGGAATGAACGGGGTAAAAATGGTCATCTTCGGCAGGACGCTGATCGTCCTGGGCGCGTTTCTGATACAGTTTTTGTTTGTATACCTTCTTTACCGCACGCTGGAAGAACACAGCCTGGAAGTGTATGGGCTGTTTCGGATCCTGATGGTCGTTGTGCTCCTTCATCTGCTCAGCAGCAGCGGAAACCCGGAGTTCCGTCTGGTATGGATGCTGCCGATGGTTATTTTTCCGGTATTCGGCGCAGTTTTTTATTTGTACATCACGATCAATCCCGGTGCGGGGAAAATATATGAACGGCTTCAGAAGCTGTCTGTTTTTACCAGGAAGTACCTGGAAGAAGATGAGACGGCGAAAGAGACGCTGGAGCGGGAAGACGTTCAGGTCGAGAGACTTGCGGAATATATGAGAAAGAACGCAAACTGCGCAGTCTACCACAAAACCCACGCAGACTATTATCCTCTGGGTGAGGATCAGTTTGAGGCGCTGATGGAGGATCTGAGGAGCGCGCAGAAGTTTATTTTCATGGAATACTTCATTATCAAAGAAGGATATCTGTGGCATGAAGTTCTGGAAGTGCTGAAGGAGAAGGTACAGCAGGGCGTGGAAGTGCGTGTCATGTATGACGGTATGTGTGCCTTGTCTCTTCTTCCGGAGTTTTACCCGAAAGTTCTGGAAAAATATGGAATCCGCTGCAAAATGTATGCGCCGATCCATCCGGTGTTCTCCAGCCATTACAACAACCGGGATCATCGGAAAATCCTGGTCGTCGACGGGAGGGTTGCCCATACGGGAGGCACGAATCTGGCAGACGAATATATTAACCGGGAAGTCCGGTTCGGTCACTGGAAGGATACGGCGATCCGCCTGGAAGGCGATGCTGTGGAACGGTTTACGTTCATGTTTCTGGAAATGTGGAACATTACCGAGACGAAAGAGGAGACATATCTGAAGTATAAGACGCTGCAGGAATATTATCAGAAGCCCGATGGCTTTTTTATTCCTTATGACGTCTGTCCGTACCGGAAAGCGAGGATAGGACGCAGAGTCTATCTGGATATTCTGAATACCGCCCAGAATTATGTACATATTATGACGCCGTATCTGATCCTGGATCACGAGATGATCGGAGCGCTGACGTACGCGGCGGGGCGGGGCGTCGAGGTGGTGATCCTGATGCCGCATATTCCTGACAAGAAATATGCGTTCATCGTTGCGAGAACTTATTATGAAGAATTGATGGAAGCAGGTGTAAAGATTTACGAGTATACGCCGGGGTTTGTACACGCAAAGGTCTTTGTCTCGGACGATGAGAAGGCAGTGGTCGGTACGATCAATCTGGACTACCGGAGCCTGTATCACCATTTCGAATGCGGCGTTTTCCTGTACCGCAATTCACAGATCGGTCAGATTGAACAGGATTTTGCGAATACGCTGGAAAAAAGCCGCCAGGTCACAACGGAAGACTGTCAGAAGCTTCCGATGTGGGAGAAAGTTGGCGGGAAGGCGCTGAGAATTCTCGCGCCGCTGATGTGATCGGGTTTTGGCGAATTTGAAAAACCGTGGAGCAGAGGTTCCGCGGTTTTTTTTATGAGCATTGTTGCATATGTGAAAAAGAAATTGACATTATCGATATTCGATGTTATGCTGAAAACATAGAATATCGATATTCGATAAAAGGAATGAGGAACATGGCAAGAGCAAAGTTTCAGACGCTGACGGAACAGATGTTTTATATTCTTCTTTGTCTTCGGGAAGAGTGCTGCGGAATGGATATCATGGCGAAGGTTAGTGAGATCACAGAGGAGCGTGTAAAGGTGGGACCGGGAACGCTGTACCATCTGCTCGAACAGTTTTCGGATGCTGGGATGATCCAGGAGACGAAGGTGGATGGAAGAAAGAGAAGTTACCTTCTCACGGAGAGTGGAAAGGAGCTTCTGCAGGCAGAATATGAGCGGATCTGCAGGCAGGCGGCGGATTACCGGAGGTATATGGAGGTGAAGGAAACCTATGAGGAACGGAAAGCTTGAGTTGGCAATGTATTATTTTTTTGACCGTACATGGCTGGAGGGACATTTTGAGCGCATGGCGCGGAAAGGCTGGGCGCTCGACCGGATGGGTGTTTTTTGGCATTATCATCGGATTGAGCCCAGGACACTTCACTATGCTGTCAGCTATTTTACAGGAGGAGGATATTATGAACCGCCGTCGGAAGGGGAGATTACATTTGAGGAATACTGTGCGGAAGCAGGATGGGAACTTGTCGCAGAATACGGAGTAATGAAAATATTCTGCAATGAAAGAGAGAAACCGGTACCGCTGGAGACCCAGGCGGATGTCCAGGTGCAGAATACACACCTTGCGCTCAGGAGAATGAGGATCAACTATGGAATTGTCGGGGTAGTCGGAGGGATTGTTGGCATATGGTTTCTTCTGTGTCTGCTTCAAAACTTTGCGGGACAGTTTTCCAATGGACTGGGATGTACCCTTGGAATCTGCGGACTTTCCCTTGCGGTATATGCAGCATCTGATTTCATTCTGTATTTCCTCTGGTACCGGAAAGCCAGGAAAAATGCGGCGGAGAACCAGTCGTTTACCCCTACAAAGGGAAACCGGATGGTATTGATTCTGACACTGGTGGTCATTCCGCTTGCGGCGTGCGGGATATATTTGATTTCACAGGGATTGGCAGGAATGATCGGTTGGTTTACGGTAGTCGCCTGCGGAATCGTGTATTACATTCAGGATCAGGTGAGAAACCGGTTAAGAAAGAACGGAACCAGCGGCTCCAAAAATGTGGCGGTGAATTTCTTTATCTCTTTTGCAATATTCGAAATAGTATTTGTTGGCGGAATGTACGTGATCCGCTCCCTGTCTTCTGGAGCGCCTTTTCAACAACACGGGTTTTACTGGGAAAATTCAGAAAAATTGATTCCGCTGGCTGCGGAAGATTTATTGCCGGAACAGGAACTTCCTGTTTTTGATTATTTTCAGTCGCTCAATACACAGAGCAGCCTTTTTCTGTCACAGCTGACGGCAGAGCAGATTCCGGAAGAGTCGTGGCAGGAGGAAGAAGGAGAGCCGTTTTATCTGCAGTATGTGCTGACGAAAGTGCAGGCGGGCTTCCTGTATGAGCTAACCAGAGATTCCATGATGAAAGTTTACAGCGGCGAGCAGGGCTGGCAGGAATCACAGGAATGGAATCTTTCGGATGGAACGGTGGAGCAGGTCTACGAAACTTCTGTGCAGGAAGCGTCGTTCCCATTGAACCGATACATCGTTTGTATGGGTGACAGAGTTCTGAAAATTGACCTGAACTTTGTGCCGGACAGCCGTCAGCAGGAGACCATCGTAAAAATTCTGGAAGCAGTGTGAATGTTTAAAGAACTGTTTTTGCTCAAAAGGCTGGTGGTGTGGCGTCTCCCTTCAAGCCCGCCCGATACTCTCGCGGCGTGCATCCATAGGTTTTGCTGAAAAGCTCGGAAAAATAGCTCATATGGTGAAAGCCGCAGGCGAGGGCGATTTCTGTAATGCTGTCGGAGGAACGGCGCAGGAGATCGCCGCTGATCTGCAGGCGGTAAGCGTTGAGAAAGGCGATGGGCGTCTGCCGCATATACCGACGGAAGATCGCGCAGCATTTGCTGCGGCACACATTTCCTGCTGCGGCAATGTCGTCCAGTGTGAGCTTCTCCGGGTAATGACGATAAATATAGGAAACCATTTTTCTCTGGGCGGAGAGATCGCCGGCTTCTTCAGTGGAAGCGGAGGGATGCTTTGGGGTCAGAAGAGGAAGCGTGTCTGCAAACAGGCAGATCAGCAGCCCGATCACTTTCAGTTCCCAGCCGGGAGCCTGTTCGCTATGAAGCGCTGCGGCAGTTTTCAGGATATTTGCACTTTCATTCCCGTCCGTTGTGCCGGAGGAAACATGGAGATAGTCTGCCGGACAGTCTTCCAGGAGGGGCTGCAGATATTTCTGGGACAGGCTCCTGTTTTGGGTGATCAGATCCGGATGGAGGAGAATGCAGATAAAATGGCAGTCGTCTTCCCGCCGGACGGAATAGCCGTAGTGCATCTGGCGGGGCGTCACCATCAGGCTGTCGCCGGCGCGGAGTGTGATGCGCTGTCCGTTGATGTAGTAATTCATGGTTCCCTCGAGGATATGGATCCACTCCAGGTCATCGTGCCAGTGGCAGAGCGCCCGTCCGTCCGGATAACTGGACAGATGGGCGGTTCTGATATAGAGGGGAACACCCGGACAGTCGTAGTGTACGACTTCCGAATCTCCTTTCATAACCGTTGTCTGTATCATGTCTGAAACCTCATAAAAATACGATTTTGATAGTAAACAGAGAAAATATTGGTAGAATCTTCGCGTTACAGATAATATTATTACATTGTGTATGGAAAGTCAACACACAGGCCGCAGATGCCTGCGGGGTAAATAACCGTTCTGACGGTGGAATGGTTATCCGTGTGGAGCGCGAAGAAACAAGGGGAGCGGATGTGATGAGAGAAACAAAAGAAGAGAAAAAGGAATTTTACAGAAAGCTGTTCGCATTGGTTCTGCCGTTGGCGCTGCAGAATCTTATGACGGCGCTGGTGAGTGCCTCCGACGCGCTGATGCTGGGGATGCTGGATCAGAGTTCCCTTTCTTCCGTGTCCCTTGCGACGCAGGTACAGTTTGTGCTGAACTTGTTTTACGCGGCGCTGACCATTGGAACGACCGTTCTTGCCGCTCAGTATTGGGGGAAAGGCGACCGGGAAGCGGTGGAACGGGTGCTTGCCATTGCGCTGAAAGGCTCGATGGTGATCTCGCTTGTGTTTTTCCTGGCTGCTTTTTTCTGTCCGCATCTGCTGATGCGGATTTTCACCAATGATCCGGAATTGATACAGCTGGGAATTCCCTATCTGAGGATTGTCAGCTGGTCTTATCTGTTCATGGGTATTTCGCAGATTTATCTCTGTATTATGAAGAACAGCGGGAGAACCATGAGGAGTACGGTGTACGGTTCTTCGGCTGTGGTGCTGAACCTCTTGTTGAATACGCTGTTGATTTTCGGATTTCTGGGATTTCCGCGGATGGAGATTGCCGGAGCCGCTCTGGCGACGACGATCGCCCGGGCGGTAGAGCTGGGACTGGTGCTGATGGAAAATCTGAGAAAGGGTCAGATACGCATCCGGATGAAGTATCTCCGGGAAGGAAGCCCGGTACTGCAGAGAGACTTTGTGAAATATACGTCGCCGGTGCTGGCAAATGAGCTCGTCTGGGGCTGCGGCTTTACGATGTTTTCGGTGATTATGGGACATCTTGGCAGCGACGCGGTGGCGGCGAATTCCATTGCCAACATTGTGAAAAACATCATTTCCTGCATGTGTCTGGGAATCGGAGCTGGAAGCGGGATTCTTGTAGGAAATGAGCTGGGACGGGGCGCGCTGGAGCGGGCGCGGGAATATGGCGGCCGTCTCTGCAGGATTTCTGTGGCGGCGGGAGCTGTTTCCGGCGTGATACTGCTTGCCTGCAGCCCGCTGGTGCAGCTTCTGGCGGCGAGTCTTTCGGAACAGGCGCACGAGTATCTTCGGGTGATGCTGCTGATCTGCGCGTATTATCTGATCGGAAAGGCGGTGAATTCCACGGTGGTTGCCGGTATTTTCTGCGCCGGCGGGGATACGAAATTCGGACTGCTCTGCGATGCGGTGACCATGTGGGTGATCATTGTGCCGATTGGAATGCTGGCGGCGTTTGTATGGAAGCTGCCGGTGCTGGCAGTCTATTTTTTGCTGAATATGGATGAATTTGTAAAGTTGCCGACAGTATACCGGCACTATAAAAAATACCGGTGGGTGAGAAACCTGACCAAGGAATCGCAGGGACAGTAAAAAGGACAAACAGGAAAGAGCAAAATAAGAGAAAACATAGATCACAAAAATAAAACACAAATAGGAGGAAAGCATATGAACAATCTTGAAAGAAGAGACGCCCAGATGGCGTACATTTCAGACGAAGCGGTGATGGAGGAACAGAAAGTATGCAGGAGAATCCTGCAGGAACTGAATACGGTGGACCGCTCGGATTTCGAAAGAATCGGTCAGCTGGTGAAGCAGCTGTTCGGAAAATCCGAGGGCGCGTTTCTGAACCCGCCATTTTACTGTGACTATGGTTCTCACATCGAGGTGGGAAAAAACTTTTTTGCAAATTATAACTGCACCATCATCGACGTGGCAAAAGTAAAGATCGGCGACAACTGTCAGATGGCTCCCAATGTGTCCATCTACACGGCGGGGCATCCGGTACATCCGGTTTCCAGAAACTCCGCTTATGAGTATGGGATCGAGGTAACCATCGGCGACAATGTATGGATCGGCGGAAATACTGTGATCCTTCCGGGAGTACATATCGGCAGCAATACCGTGATCGGCGCTGGAAGTGTTGTGACCAAAGATATTCCCGACTGGGTCATCGCAGTGGGAAATCCATGCAAAGTGGTCCGGGAAATCACGGAGGAGGACAAACAGTATTATTATAAAGACAGGAAGTTTGATCCGGAGGCATGGGAGGTAATCTCCAAATTGTAAGGGAAAAACGCAAAATTATACTATAATCCCTTAAAGAAGTCGTTTGCATAACCCTTTTCGGGGGCTTATAATAATAGTAGTAGTTTCGCTAAAGTACGTCTGAAAAGGGGAAATGGTATGGAAAAAACACAAAAAGAACGTTTATTTGAAGACTATCCAATTCCGAAAGCGGTCGCCTCTCTGGCGATTCCGACGGTGCTCAGCTCGCTGGTCATGGTGCTGTACAACCTGGCTGACACTTATTTCGTTGGAATGCTGAACGATCCGGTGGAAAATGCCGGAGTTGCGCTGGCTGCACCTGTGCTGCTGGCGTTTAATGCGGTGAACAACCTGTTCGGTGTTGGAAGCTCCAGTCTTATGAGCCGGTCGTTGGGATGCAAGGATTATGAGACAGTGCGCCGCAGTTCCGCTTTTGGATTTTACGGTGCACTGTTTTTTGGTATAATCTTTTCAATCCTGTGTACGGTCCTTAAAAATCCGCTGCTTGCGCTGCTTGGCGCGGACAGCACGACGTTTGGCGCTACAAACGATTATATGTTCTGGACGGTTACCCTTGGAGCAGCGCCTGCAATCCTGAATGTTGTTCTTGCCTATATGGTGCGGTCGGAGGGCGCTTCGATGCATGCCAGCATCGGTACAATGAGCGGATGTATCCTGAATATCATTCTGGATCCGTTTTTCGTACTCCCGTGGGGACTGGATATGGGAGCGGCGGGAGCCGGATGCGCAACCTTTATCTCCAATTGTGTGGCGTGCGGTTATTTTTTTGTCCTGCTCGCAGTGAGGAGAAAAAGTACCTATATCAGCATTTCCCCACGGAAGTTTACGTTGGAGAAGAGAATTGCTCTGTCGGTGTTTGCCGTTGGTATCCCGGCAGCGATCCAGAACCTGCTGAATGTTACCGGAATGACGATCCTGAATAATTTTACTGCAGTCTATGGCGCCAGCGCGATTGCGGCAATGGGAATTACCCAGAAGGTAAACTCGGTTCCGACACAGGTTGCCATGGGACTTTCCCAGGGAATCATGCCTCTGGTCAGCTACAACTATGCGAGCGGCAACAGCAAGCGCATGAAAAAGGCGATCCAGTTTTCGATGAAGATTTCCCTGAGTTTCCTGGTGGTTGTGGCAGTATTGTTCTTTATTTTCCCGGGAATGGTTACACGTCTGTTTATTGCAGACCCGGAAGTTATCACATACGGAGAGAAATTCCTGAGGGGATTCTCACTGGCAATGCCGTTTCTGGCAGTGGACTTTATGGCAGTCGGCATTTTCCAGGCGGTTGGAATGGGAAAACATGCGCTCGCCTTTGCGCTGCTGCGTAAGCTTGCGCTGGAAATCCCGGCTCTGTTTCTCTTGAATTTGCTGTTCCCGCTGTATGGACTTGCATATGCGCAGTTTGTTGCAGAGTTTGTTCTTGCGATCGCAGCTGTTATCCAGTTGAAGAAGCTGTTTGAACGCCTGAAAAAGAGGGACAGTGCTGCGGAAGTGGAAGATACCACTGACTAATAGGAAACAATGGCACCGTAGAAAAGAGAAAAGCCCGGGGCTTTGCGAAAAAAGCGAAGTCCCGGGCTTTTCGTGTATGAAATCGGCAAAAAAAGAATACAATAAAAATATAGAAAGAAATTTAAACGCCGCAGCGGAGGTTCGGCTTATGAATCTCTGCTGCGGCAGTCTCAGAAGTGGGGAGTGACAAATGGAAGACAGGTACCGCGGCAGCAGTGAGAAGGGAGAAAACTCTGCAGGATGGAAGGATGAGAAAATCGCCGCGTGGGAATCGGAGAATTATTTTCAGCGGGTCGAGGACCGGGAACAGGAGAAATATCTTGCCGAATGGTGCAGAAAGCATGAGAAAAAGAGCGGACGCAAAGAAAAATTAACGTAGATTTTCCAGAGGAGACATACAGAAATTAACGTGGCTCTGCTAAAATGGATATTACCATGTAGGAGACAGGAGGCAGAGAATACATGAAAAAAACCTATGTTCTTGACACGAATGTTCTGATCCAGGCGCCGGAAGCGCTGGAGTGCTTCGAAGAAAATCTGGTGGTTTTACCGCTGGCTGTGTTGGAAGAACTGGACAACCTGAAAAAAGCCGACGGAGAAAAAGGCGAAAATGCCAGAAAGGCGATCCGGAAGCTGGAGAAGTTTCGGACGATGGGGGATCTTCTGGAAGGGGTGGAACTGCCGGGAGGCGGCATGGTCAGAGTTGAGAGAAATTTTGTCGACGTCCGTCTGCCGGAAGAACTGCCGGAGGAAAAGATGGACAACCGGATCCTGAAGATCTGTCTGGGATTGTCCCAGAAAAGTGAGACAGAGGTGATCCTAGTCACGAAGGACATTCTCCTGCGGCTGAAAGCACAGATCGTCGGAATACGTGCGGAAGATTTTGAGCGGGAACAGGTGTCGGACAGGGAAGAACAGTATGAAGGGCGTGTCGAGGTTTATGCCCCGGAGGAAAAGTTCCGGGAATTTAAAAAGAAAGGTATTCCCGTGGAGGATGTTTATACCGTGGACAGCGACGGTGAGCGTATTTGTCCGGAACTGACGGAGAACGAGTTTGTGGTGATCCAGGCGGACCAGTCCAACCGCAAAACACAGCTTGGGAGAGTCGAGCGAGGGAAAATTGTGAAACTGGAGTACCGGAAGAGCGCTCCATACGGGGTCACACCGCGCAGCGCCGGGCAGTATTTTCTGCAGGAAGCACTGATGCAGCCGGCGGAGAAAGCGCCTCTTGTGATTGTCAAAGGGATGGCAGGGACGAGCAAAACGTTTTATTCTCTGGCGGTCGGTCTGGAAAAACTGGTCAATCGTCCGGAAGGTGAGTACCGCAGAATTCTGATCTGCCGACCCAATGCGCAGTTTGACTCGGACATCGGATTTTTGCCGGGAGATGAGAAAGAGAAAATTTCTCCCCTTCTGCGTCCGGTCATCGACAATCTGGAACAGCTGATCGATATGAACGAGGAAGAGCGGTACCGGAACGAAAAGGAACTGCAGGATAAAATAGAAGAAATATTTTCACGGGGACTGATCCAGGCAGAGGCGATGAATTTTATCCGCGGCCGTTCGATCGTCAGGACTTATCTGATCATTGACGAGGCACAGAATATGACGCCGGGACAAGTCAAGGGAATCATCACCAGAGCGGGAAAGGGTACCAAGATCATTCTGTTGGGGGATCCGGCGCAGATTGACCGTCCGTTCCTGGATGAGAGGACCAACGGTCTGTGCTATGCGTCGGAGCATATGAAAGGAAGTCCTCTGTGCTGGCAGATTACAATGAAGGCAGAGGAGTGCGAACGATCGGAACTGGCGACGGATGCCATCCGGAGATTATAGAAAAGGGCAGGAAGATATGGACATTCACGAGGTAATTTGCGAAAAAAGTACGCAGGAAAAGGAAAACCGGGAAGAATTTGACCGGGGAACAATTCTGCTTAAAGCAGACATACAGAAGAAAATAACTTATGACAGAATCCGGAAAGATCCGGAGATCAATCTGCTGATTGAAAAAGGAAATGAAATATTGGGGATTCTGGGGTATACAGAACATTCCGCCAAACATGCGGCAAAGGTTGCCAAAAACTCAGGTGATATTCTGAAAAAGCTTGGCTATGGAAAACGAACGATCGAACTGAGCAAAATCGCGGGATACATGCATGACATCGGAAACAGTATCAACCGGAGAGATCATGCGCACAGCGGAGCGATCCTGGCGTATCAGCTGTTGAAGGAACGGAATATGTCTTTGACAGAGGCAATTACGGTGGCTTCCGCCATCGGGAACCATGACGAAAGTACAGGAACTGCGGTAGATGCGGTCTCAGCGGCCCTGATCATTGCAGATAAGACGGATGTGCGGAGAAACCGGGTAAGAAACCGGCAGATTTCCGGCTTTGACGCCCACGACCGGGTGAATTACGCCGTTCTTTCTTCAGAACTGAGAGTTTCAGCGGACAAAAAGATTATCCAGATGGATATGGAGCTGGACGACAGCATGTGTACAGTCATGGACTACTTTGAGATTTTTCTGGAGCGGATGGTCATGTGCCGCCGGGCGGCAGAGATGCTTGGCTGCCGGTTCAAACTTACGGCAAACGGCAGCAAGCTTTGTTAGAGGTGTTTGAAAACGCCCTCCTAATGACCGGAGGGTTTTGCGTTCAGCAGGTCATGTTCAAAGGTAAGGTCGGCGTGAACCATTCTGACAAAAATTACAGACAATGGAATGAGAGTAAGCCAGACGGCCTTTTCTCTCATCAGCGGGCATACTGCTGTGAGCAGAATGCCTCCCATAAGGAAAGACAGGAGCATTTCGACGTGAGCTGCTTCACGCCGGAGCATGGTTCTGTCTTTTTTTTGTATCAGTTTTGCCAGGGCAATACCCGTCTGGCGGAGATGATTGGTACAAAAGGTCGTCGCCATGGGGATTCCCATTGCCTGACGGAAGGTATTGTACTGCATGGATGCGATGAAATTGATCATTATCTGCACAAGATGATCCGGCCAGGAAAGAGGAATCAGCCCGACAATCAGAAGTATGAAAATCTCAAAGCCGATCAGATAGGTGTCCCACCGCAGGAATTTCAGACGTTTCACCGGAGAAGGAAGGATTTCAGAGAAGAATGCGCCGGAAAAATAAGCAAAGATCGGAATGAGATAATAGCATCCGTCCAGCCACTGCCTCTGTCCGAAAGATACAGCCATCATGACAAAGTTGGCTGTCTGGGCATTGCAGAAGACACCCCCTCTCAGATTAAACGTGTAGGCACCCATCATGCCGGCAGCACACATAAGTAGTATATAGACCCCTTTCTGTTCACAGACAAGATATCGGGAATGGTTTGTTGATGGATTCATTTTTTCGCTCCTTGACATGTTTCATGATACATCCTATAATTTATAACCGAAATTTAACAAAATCAAACTGTTCTTTTCGGTATTTATTACAGAGAAAAATTGTAATAATGAGTGCGATCAAAAAATCGGAGAATAAAATAATATCAGATCAGGAGAGAGTGAGATGAATCTACAGACGATGGAATATCTTATTGCCGTGGCGGAGGAACAAAGTATTTCCAGAGCAGCCGAACGGCTTCATATTACACAGCAGACGCTCAGTGCACATCTGGCGTCTGTGGAGGAGGAACTGGGGTGCAGGCTGTTTGAGCGCCGTGTGCCTCTGAAGATTACATATGCTGGTGAAGAGTTTCTGAAGTATGCCCGTCTGATCCAGGAGCAGGTGCAGAGAATGCGCCATACGTTCGATGCGATCAATGGGGAAGAAAAAGGGATGCTGAGGATTGGAATTACCAGCAACCGGGGAAGGATCATTCTGTTTCCCGTAATCCTGGATTTTCAGAAGGTTTATCCTGGTATTGAACTGAAAATTGTGGAGGACACCAATGAAAATCTGGTGCAGAAACTGGAAAAAGGAGACATCGATATAGGAATCTCAGATTTTTCCGCGGGTTACACAGGTACGAACATTGTCCCGCTTTATCGGGAACGTGTTGGTTTTTTTGTTGAAAAACAATTATTTGATGATGTTTACGGGGAAGAGGCAGGGGAGGTTCTCCGGCGAATCCGGGAAGACAGGGAATATAAACTGCTGGAGGTATGCCCGTTTCTTTTGGGGCATGAGCAGGACATAGCGGGAAAGTATGCAAGAATGTTTATCAAGAGATCCGGAATACAGCCGTCCGTCCGTATGGAAGCAAAAAATCTTGCATTGCTGATGGAGCTGTGTGTGGAAGGGCTGGGTGGATGTTTCTGCCCGAAAATGATCGCAGATCATGTATTGACTGTGGAAAAAAAAGAGAGATTGCTTGAGATTTCATTGGGAAAAGAAGCGGAATATGAAATCTGTATCGGCTGGCGGGACGGCTGGGGCGTGATCGACTCTTTTGTCCAGATGGTAAGAAACCACATGGATCAGGCTTTTTGACAGTGAAAACAAACTGTATTATAATAGTAAAAAATCCGGCTTTTCGGCGGAATGAGGTGAGGAGGAAGTGAACAGGATGAAAAACAATGCGTCGGAGGCGGTCAGAGGGATACATCTATTTCCACTGAGGCTGATCGCAGAGGGACTGGCTGTCGGTGCGGCAGCCGGACTGGTGGTGACGGCTTACCGGTGGCTGCTGGAGAAAGCGGGTGAATGGCTGTCGGCGGTGCTGGACTTTACTGCCGGGTCGCCCTGGAAAATGGCGGGGTGGTTTGCCGTCCTGCTTCTGATCGCTGTGATCGTAGGAAAACTTGTGAAGTGGGAACCGATGATTTCTGGCAGCGGGATCCCTCAGTTGGAGGGCGAAATGGCGGGAAAACTGGATCAGACCTGGTGGAGAGTGCTGGCGGCAAAGTTCTGCGGAGGTTTTTTATGCCTGCTGGGAGGTCTTTCCCTTGGAAGGGAAGGACCGTCCATTCAGCTGGGCGCGATGGTTGGAAAAGGCTTGTCCAGGCTGTTTGCCCTCGGAAAAACAGAAGGGAAGTTTCTCTTAACCTGCGGGGCGAGCGCGGGGCTGGCGGCCGCTTTTCACGCTCCGCTGGCGGGTGTCCTGTTTTCGCTGGAAGAAATACATAAGAACTTTTCCGTGTCTGTTTTGATCTCAGTGATGACGGCATCTGTAACGGCGGATTTCCTTGCTTCCGCTTTTCTCGGAAGGGATGCGGTTTTTCAGTTTCAGATCCATGGAGACCTTCCGATGGAATATTTCTGGATGGTCCTTGTACTTGGCCTTGTGCTTGGGCTGTTCGGTGCCTTCTATAACTGGTTTACCCTGAAAGCTCAGTCTCTGTACCAGGGAGCAAAGTTTCTGAATACCACCACACGGCTGATCTTTCCGTTTATGCTCGCCGGTGTTCTCGGCTATACGGTTCCGGTGCTGCTTGGCAGCGGCGGAAACCTGATCACGATGGTCACGGACCATCAGTTTGGAATCAGTGCGGCGCTGCTTCTGCTTGCAGGTAAATTTCTCTTCTCAGCGGCAAGCTTTGGCTCAGGCGCTCCCGGCGGAATCTTTTTTCCTTTGCTGGTTTTGGGTGGTCTGACGGGAGGAATTTTCGGCATGGGTTGTTCGGAGATCTTCGGGCTGCCTTTGGAGTACATCAATAACTTTGTTCTGTTGGCGATGGCAGGCTACTTTACTGCGATCGTGCGTGCGCCGCTGACGGGCATCATCCTGATTTTCGAGATGACAGGTTCTCTGAGCCAGCTTGCTACCTTGACGCTGGTTTCCGGCACTGCCTTTGTGGTGGCGGAACTGATGCGGTCGGAGCCCATCTATGAGAGCCTTCTGACGAGGATCCTGAAAAAACAGGGACAGACGGTGCCGAAAGAAAATCAGGGAAAGGTGCTGAAGCAGTTTGTGATCATGCAGTCATCGGAACTGGAAGGGCGCAGCATCGCGCAGATCCGATGGCCGGAAAGTTCTTTGATCGTTGCGGTTCAGCGGGGGAAAGAAGAGATTCTGGCGAGAGGTTCCACCCGGCTGATGGCAAGCGATACGCTGCTTGTCATGATGGATGAAGACCGGGAGGGAGAAGTGAACGACCGTCTTACAGAACTTTGCATGGAGAGACCGGAAACGGCGGTGAAACATTAAAGCAAGATAATACATGAAACAAGCATAAAAAAACTATTGAATCCTGTTTCCATCTGTTATAAAATACATTTCGGTTCCCGGAAGGACAGGGGGATACAAAAGAGAAGAGGATAAAAAGATGGGTAAAGCAGGAAAAAATGCGGCAAAAGATTTAACGACAGGTTCACCGTTTCGTCTGATTCTGGGATTTGCCGTTCCACTGCTGTTCGGTATGTTGTTTCAGCAGTTTTACAGTATGGTGGATACCATTATCGTCGGACGTGCGCTCGGCTCGAAGGCGCTGGCGGCGGTAGGATCGACAGGATCCATCAACTTTATGATTATAGGTTTCTGTATGGGTGTCTGCAACGGGTTTGCAATCCCGGTATCGCAGATGTTCGGCGCGCGGGATTATCGCGCTCTTCGCAAGTATGTGACCAACAGTGCATGGCTTTCCGCGATTTTTGCGGTGGTGATGACGGTTGGAACTTGTATTTTGTGCAGACAGATCCTGGTATGGATGGATACGCCGTCTGATATCATTGACGGCGCGTACAGTTATATCTTTATTATTTTCGTGGGAATTCCGGTGATTTATCTGTATAACCTGCTCTCGGCAATCATCCGGAGCCTGGGAGACAGCAAATCTCCGCTGATTTTTCTCGGTATTTCATCGGTGCTGAATATTATTCTGGATCTGCTCCTGGTGCTTCCGATGGGGGTCGCTGGCACAGCGGTGGCGACCGTGGTGTCTCAGGGGATTTCCGGGCTCCTGTGCCTGTTTTATATGAAGAAAAAATTTGACATCCTCCGGTTTGAAAAAGAGGACTGGAAACTGGAGAAACGGTATGCACTCCGGCTGTGCGGGATGGGTATTCCCATGGGACTACAGTATTCCATCACAGCGATCGGAAGTGTGATCCTGCAGACTTCTGTGAATTCGCTTGGTTCTGTGGCGGTTGCCTCTGTGACGGCGGCGTCGAAGATCTCACAGTTTTTCTGCTGTATGTTTGATGCTCTGGGTTCTACAATGGCGACTTTCGCGGGACAGAATGTCGGAGCGAAAAAGCTGGACCGTGTGGATGAGGGTATTCGTACCAGTGTTCTGATCGGAGCAGTGTATTCGATCCTTGCGTTTGCGGTGCTCTACTTTTTCGGAAACAATATATGTCTGTTGTTTGTGAATAGTTCCGAGATGGAGATTATCAATAACGCGCATCGTTTGTTGATCATCAATTCTGCGCTTTATGTGGCAGTTGTATTTGTCAATGTAGTGCGTTTTACCATTCAGGGAATGGGGTATTCCAAGCTGGCAATTCTTGCAGGGGTCTGTGAGATGATCGCACGGTCTGTGGTCGGATTTGTCTTTGTTCCGCTGCTTGGTTACAACGCTGTATGCTTTGCGAATCCGGTGGCGTGGATCATGGCGGATCTGTTCCTGGTTCCGGCATATCTGAAGCTGTCGAAGAAAATGAAGAAACAATTCGGAGTGGCGTAAGTTTTTTGTAATCTGTGGGAAAAAATGTCATCAGAAAAGCATCAGAATTTTATCAAAAAGCTATCAAAAAACTGAAGAATTCTTACTATTAAATGTAGGTCATATACAGTTCCGGCTGGATTCTATATAATGGGGTTCAGCCGGAACTGTTTTCTTTTCCGGCGGATGCGCAGCAATGCAAAAAAGATTTTGCTTTATAACAGCCGTTTCTTCCTTGGCGATGGTAAGAGAGGGAACATACACACATCACGGAAAAGAAGGGATACAGAAGATGAAGGTACAGACAATCGGAAATTATGCGGAACTCCTTCGCAGGGAGGGGTTGCTGATCAATCATATTTCAACGGAGAAAGAGGCCGGAGAGATTACACAGATTTCCTGCTATTCCGGGGAAATCCGGGAAGGGGCGATGTTTCTCTGCAAAGGGGCAGCGTTCCGTGAGACGTATCTGTCGGAGGCGATCCTGCGGGGAGCAAAGTGCTATGTCAGTGAAAAGGAATATCCGGCGGGAAAAGGAATTCCCTGTCTGCTGGTCAGCGATATCCGGCGGGCGATGGCAGCGCTTGCGGAGGCTTTTTACGGATATCCTGCAGATCAGATGCGGATCGTGGGAATTACCGGAACGAAGGGAAAAACAACGACGGCATATTACGTTCGGGCAGTACTGGATACCTGGCTGGCAAGGAGAGGGGAGAAGCCGTCGGCGATTTTCAGTTCCATCGAGACGTATGACGGCGTTCGGCGCGAACCGGCAAAACTGACAACGCCGGAATCGCTGGATCTGCAAAGGCATCTGAGGACGGCGGTGGATGTCGGGGTATCCTGGCTGACAATGGAGGTTTCCTCTCAGGCAATGAAACTGCAGCGGATCGGGAATGTGCGGATGGAAACGGGAGTGTTCCTGAATATTTCCAGAGATCACATCAGTCCGTTGGAACATTCGGATTTTGAAGAGTATTTTCAGTCGAAGCTGCAGATGTTTTCTCACTGCCGGAACGTGTGCGTCAATCTGGATTCGGATTACGCGGCAAGAATCTTGCGTGCGGCCTCCGGCGCGGAGCAGGTTATTACCTTTGGAACCAGTGCGGAAGCGGCGGTGCGGGGAAGCCATATACGGACAGAAAACAGGCAGTTGCGGTTTCATCTGTCTATGCCCGGTTACGAAGGAGAAATCCGGATTCCAATGCGCGGAACATTCAACGCGGAGAATGCCCTTGCAGCAATTTCTGTCTGCTTCTCTCTGGGAATACCTGCGGACTGTATTGTGGAAGGGCTTTCCAATGTAAGGGTCAGGGGCAGAATGGAAGAGTACCGGAGCAGGGACGGAAAGCGAACGGTTTTGGTGGATTATGCCCATAACCGTCTGAGCTTTGAAAAGCTGTTTGCGTCGGTACGGGAAGAATATCCGGGACGTCCTGTGACAGTGATCTTTGGATGCCCGGGCGGAAAAGCCTACAACAGAAGAAAAGATCTTGCAGAAGTATCGGACCGATACGCGGACAGTATTTACCTTGTTCCGGATGATCCGGGGCCGGAAGAACCGGAGAAAATCGCAGGGGAGATCATGAGTCATATTCATGGAAAAAAGAGAGTATGTACCTATGTGGGGAACCGTCAGGAGGCGGTGCGCCGGGCGGTGGAGGAAGCTCCGGAAGACGCGGTTGTGCTGGTGCTCGGCAAGGGCTGTGAGGCGACACAGAAATATGCGGATGGAATCCGTTCCTGTACACCGGACAGTGAAAGTGTGCGGGTATCTCTGGCAGAATACGACAGAAAATGCGAAACCAATGCCCTCCCTTTCAAACATCTTGCTGTTTCGCTGGTCTGATTTTCCTACAGTACCGCGTCTGAAGTGTTTGAATTGGTAGTTAGTTTTGAATAACGTGTTAAATAATTATTTATCGAACGTGGCAAAATGTATAAATAAGCAGAAATAAGAAGGGGAATATTGTTTAGAATCACGGAGATATAAATTCCGAAAGAAATATGATTGTGAATATTGCAGAAAAAGAGCAGAAGTCCCGGGGAAATCGGGACTTCTGCTTGTTAAGTAAATAACAAAATGGTATAATGGGTCTATTGAGTCAATAGTCTATTATTTCAAGGAGGTTCATTATGCGTTCAACAGAAGGTGGAAACAAAATTGTTGTAATCGGAGCAGGCAATGTAGGTGAGACCATCTGCTACACTCTTATGCTTAAAACACAGGTCAGCGAAATCGTACTGATTGACCTGAACGAAGACCGTGCGAAAGGTGTTGCTCTGGACATTTCTCACGGCACCGCATACTATAGCCAGGTAAAGATCCGCAAAGGAGGTTACTCCGAATGTGCGGATGCAGATATCATCATTGTAACAGCAGGCGTACCGCGTAAGGAAGGCCAGACTCGTCTGGATCTGGCAAAAACCAACACAGGTGTTGCAAGATCCATCGCGAGAAGCATTATGGAATATGCAGACAATCCGATCATCATCGTGGTATCCAATCCGGTGGATGTCAATACGTATCTGATCCAGAAAGAGACCGGACTGCCAAGAGGACGTGTCATCGGAACTGGAACTTCTCTGGATACCGCACGTTTCCGTTATCTGCTGTCCAGACACTGCAAAGTGGATATCCGCGATATCCAGGGCTACATCCTTGGTGAGCACGGCGACAGCCAGGTTCCGGTATGGAGCACCGTAAACATTGCAGGTGAGGCGGTAGAGCACTTCCTTCCGTCTGATCCGGAAGAAGCAGAAAAGAAAAAAGCAGAGATTGCCACCAAGGCACGTACTGCAGGCGCAGACGTTATCTCTTTGAAGGGAGCAACTTTTGACGGTATCGCGATGTCCGTACTTCGTATTGTTGAATCCATCCTGAAGGATCAGAATACCGTTCTTCCGGTTTCTCACGTTCTGGAAGAAAACTTCGGTGCGATCGCAGGTACGCCGATCAGTCTGCCGTGTGTCGTAAATTCCGAAGGTATTTCAAGAGTCCTGAAAGTTACAATGACACAGGAAGAGCTGGATGCTGTAGAGCATTCCGCAGAAGTTCTGAAAGATTTCATCGCTCAGGTGGAAGCATAAACGAAACAGAAAAAGAAACCGTTTGAACGAAAGGAGCAACCCATGACTTACAGTTATTTTCCGGGCTGTACGCTGAAAAACAAGGCAAAAGATCTGGATAAATATGCGCGTGAGTGCGCGAAAGTGCTGGGCTTCGAATTGGAGGAGATTCCGGAATGGCAGTGCTGCGGCGCTGTCTATCCGCTGGCTTCCGATGAGATTGCCACAAAGCTTTCCAGCGTACGCGCCCTGAAAGATGCAAAAGCAAAGGGACAGGATTTGGTAACGGTCTGTTCCGCCTGCCATCATGTAATCAAACGCGTGAACGACGATATGGCAAATGTGGAAGAAATCCGCACAAAGGTTAACAATTATATGTCCGACGAAGAACCCTACCAGGGAGAAACGAAAGTTCTTCACTATCTTGAGGTTCTGCGGGATGTGGTAGGCTTTGACAAGATAAAAGAAAAGACAGTCAATCCCCTCAAAGGACGGAAAATCGGCGCTTATTACGGATGCATGCTGCTGCGCCCGAGCGTGACCATGCAGTTCGACGATCCGGAAAACCCGACGATCATCGAAGAGTTCATCCGCGCGATCGGTGCGGAACCGGTGGTATATCCGATGAGAAACGAGTGCTGCGGCGGCTACATTTCCCTGAAAGACAAGCCGATGGCAGCCAATATGGTAGATCAGATCATGGATTCCGCCGCATGGAAGGGAGCGGAAGAACTGATCACGGCATGTCCGTTGTGTATGTATAATCTGAGAAACAACGGCACAAAGGAAGGCTTGCCGGTTACATATTTCACAGAGCTTCTGGCAGAGGCCCTCGGAATCAAAGAGGAGGTGCATTCATGAAATCAGAGGCAAAGATGGCACAGAGGATCAAAGAGATCAGCGGCGTGGACACAAGAAAATGTATGAAGTGCGGCAGATGCTCCGCTTCCTGTCCTGCCTACAATGAGATGGACATCCGTCCCCATCAGTTCGTATCGTACGTTCAGAACGGCAACATTGAGCCGCTGATGAATTCCAAATCAATCTGGAAATGTCTTTCCTGTTTTGCATGCGTGGAAAGATGTCCAAGAGACGTTAAGCCTGCCAAGGTGATCGAAGCAGTACGTCTCAGCGTCATCCGCCAGCGGGGTGAAAACTTCCTGTCTCCGGACGAGATCCCTGCGCTTCTGGATGAAGAGACGCCGCAGCAGCTGCTGGCAAGCGCATATCGCAAATACAGAAAGTAAGGAGAGAAAGAAAGTGCAAAGAATAGGAGTATTTGTCTGTCATTGCGGAACAAATATCGCGGGCACGGTAGATGTGAAACGGGTCGTGGAAGCCGTGAGAAAAGAACCGGGTGTCGTGTACGCGGAGGATTACCAGTACATGTGTTCCGAAGCCGGACAGCAGAAAATCGCAGATGCTGTGAAGAGCGAGCATCTGACAGGAATCGTGATCTGTTCCTGTTCCCCGCGTATGCACGAGGGAACTTTCCGTAAGGCGGCGGAAAAAGCGGGACTGAACCCGTATCTGGTGGAGATCGCCAACATCCGTGAGCAGTGTTCCTGGATCCACAAAGATGTGGAAGAGGGAACTGAAAAAGCAGTGATCCTGGCAAGAGCAGCCATCGCAAAGGTTATGCTGAACGCGCCGCTGCAGCCGGGTGAGAGCCGTGTTGTGAAACGTGCTCTGGTCATCGGCGGAGGAATCGCCGGAATCCAGACCGCGCTGGACATCGCAGACGCAGGCTACGAGGTGGATATCGTTGAGAAGACTCCGAGTATCGGCGGAAGAATGTCCCAGCTGGATAAGACCTTCCCGACGCTGGACTGTTCTTCCTGTATTCTGACTCCGAAGATGGGAGAAGTCAACGCTCACGAGAAGATCAATATCTTTACATACAGTGAAGTGGAGAAAGTATCCGGTTTTGTCGGTGATTTCTCTGTGGATATCCGCAAAAAAGCGAGATATGTGGATATGGACAAATGTACCGGCTGCGGTCTGTGCCAGGAAAAGTGTCCGTCCAAAAAGACTCCAAATGAATTTAACCGCGGACTGAATACCAGAACCGCAATCTACACTCCATTTGCCCAGGCAGTGCCAAACGTGCCGGTTATCGATACGGAGGCATGTATCAAATTCAAGACCGGAAAGTGCGGAATCTGTTCCAAGGTCTGCGCAGCCGGAGCCATTGACTATACACAGAAGGATGAGATCATCACCAGAGAGTACGGCGCGATCGTTGTTGCCACCGGTTTTGATACCATCAATCTGGATAAGTTTGATGAATATTACTACAATCAGAGCAAGGATGTCATCACTTCTCTGGAACTGGAGCGTCTGATGAACGCCGCAGGACCGACCGGAGGAAATGTGGTGCGTCTCTCCAATGGGGAACATCCGAAGAATATCGTCTTTATTCAGTGCGTCGGCTCCCGTGACGTGACCTGCCGCGGAAAGAGCTACTGTTCAAAAATCTGCTGTATGTATACAGCAAAACAGGCGATGCTGCTGAAAGACCACTACCCGGATGTGGATGTGCATGTCTTCTATATTGATGTGCGTACTCCGGGCAAGAACTTTGATGAGTTTTACCGCCGTGCGGTGGAAGAGTACGATGTGGACTACATCAAGGGACAGGTAGGAAAAGTTTCCGAGGCGGAAAACGGCCGTCTTCTGGTCCAGGGTGTGGATCTGATCGACAACCGCCAGATAAAAATGGAAGCTGACCTTGTGGTTCTTGCCACAGCCATCGAGCCGAACAAGGATGTACGTAAGATTGCAACCATGCTGACCGCAAGCATCGACAACAACAACTTCCTGACCGAAGCTCATCCGAAGCTTCGTCCGGTGGAATCTCCGACTGCAGGTATCTTCCTGTCCGGTGTCTGCCAGGGACCGAAGGATATTCCGGAGACAGTAGCCCAGGCGGGTGCTGCAGCGATCAAGGTTGTCGGACTCCTTGCAAAAGACAAGCTGGTGACGAACCCATGTACCGCTCAGTCCAATCCGCTCTTCTGTAACGGCTGTTCCGCCTGTGAGAAGGTATGTCCTTACGGTGCGATCTCTTATGAGGAACAGCAGGTGATGGACGGCGGTGTTCGTGAAAACCGCCGCGTAGCGGTAGTCAACAGCGCGCTGTGTCAGGGATGCGGTGCATGTACCGTAGCCTGCCCGTCCGGAGCGATGGATCTGAAAGGATTCTCCAACCGACAAATTCTCGCGGAGGTAGATGCAATATGTCGATAGAAGCAAACAACGAAAAGAAAGAATTCAAGCCGCTGATCGTGGCTTTCTGCTGTAACTGGTGCTCCTATGCAGGCGCAGACCTGGCTGGTTCCAGCCGTCTGGCTTATCCGGCGGATGTCAAGATCATCCGCGTGCCATGCTCCTGCCGTGTCAATCCGCTGTTTATCCTGCGTGCGTTCCAGAAAGGGGCGGACGGCGTGATCATGTGCGGATGCCATCCGGGAGACTGCCATTATTCTACAGGAAATTACTATGCGAGACGCCGTATGACGCTGCTGTTTTCCATGCTGGATTATCTGGGTGTGGAAAACGGACGTACCCGTGTGGAGTGGGTATCCGCGGCGGAAGGCGTGAAGTTCTCCCAGACAATGAATGAATTTGTGGAGAAGATTCACAGCCTTGGCGAAAATGTCAGATTGGAGGATTTACGATGCAAGAAGAATTGATCAGACGCGCGAAAGAGCTGCTCAGCGACGGCACCGTAGTCCGCGTGATGGGCTGGAGAAAGGGCGATATGTCCTTCAATCCGGAACCGGCGCTGTTCGAAAGCGAGGACAGCCTTTCTGAATTTGTCTACGATGGATTCTGCGGGGCAAACCTGAGCAAATATATGATCAACCTGAGCAAGCTGGAAGGAAAGACCCTGGTGTTCCTGAAACCCTGCGATACCTATAGCTTCAATCAGCTTGTGAAAGAACACCGGGTGGATCGGGAAAAGGCTTATATCATCGGCGTCGGCTGCAACGGAAGCCTGGACGTGGATGTGATGAAGGAAAAAGGCGCAAAGGGTATCCAGGAGATCACCGAGGACGGCGATACCGTAAAGGTAACTGCCATCTACGGAGACAAAGAGTTTGCCCGTGAGGACGTGATCCTGGAGCGCTGCAAAGCCTGCAAGGGCGGCCGCCATATGGTATATGACGAGCTTGCTTCCAACGCAGACGAGGAAAAACCGGCAAAAGACGGAAGATTCTCAATGGTGGAAAAGATTGAGGCGATGGATCCGAAGGAGCGTTTTGCCTTCTGGCAGAACGAGCTTTCCCGCTGTATCCGCTGCAATGCCTGCCGCAATGTCTGCCCGGCATGCAGCTGCATCAAGTGTGTGTTTGACAACGACCGTTACGATACGGCACAGAAGGCAAACAGCGATACCTTTGAGGAGCAGATGTTCCATATCATCCGTGCCTTCCATGTGGCAGGACGGTGTACGGACTGCGGCGAATGTTCCCGTGTATGTCCGGAACATATCCCTCTGCATCTGCTGAACCGGAAGTTTATCAAGGATATCAATGAATTTTACGGTGAATATCAGGCGGGCGAGGACATCGACAGCCGTGCGCCGCTGACCAACTTCACCACAGAAGACGTTGAACCTTCGATCGTTCAGGAAAGGGGTTAAGGGATGTATAAGATAAGAAAAGAACAGCTTTCCGCTCTGCTTGAGACCGTAGGCAGGAACATGGACCTGTATCTGCCGGTGGACAACAACGGAAAGACAAATTTCGGCATCTGGACAGAGGATGCCAAGGTCGATCTGGAGACCTTAAAGACTGTGAAATCCCCGAAGGATGCGTTTTTTCCGCAGAGTGAGATCCTGTACTCCTGCTATAAGGATGCAAAGAAGATCAATATCACTCCTCAGGAACTGGTGAACCAGGATTTTGTGATCTTCGGCGTGCGTCCCTGTGACGTTCGCGGCTTTGAGGTGCTGGACCGTGTATTCCTGGCGGATCCTGTGGATACCTATTATGCAGCCAGGAGAGAACACGGCATCGTAGTTTCCCTCGCCTGCCATGAACCGGAGGAATCCTGTTTCTGTAAAGTCTTTGACATCGACGCGGCAACGCCGGAAGGCGATGTGGCAATGTGGGCGGTGGATGATCTTTACTGCATGGAGGCAAGAACGGAAAAGGGAGAGAAATTCCTGGAACTGGTAAAAGAACATCTGGAACCGGCCGCAGATGAAGACGGAGCGAAGGTTTCCGCAGAACAGGAAGCCATCCGCACGATCATTGAGAAGCTGCCGTACAGCCATCTGTCTCTGGAAGGCTGGGATGGAAACGCCACACAGGATAAATTTGACGATCCGCGCTGGAAAGAGCTTTCTGACGCCTGTCTTGCCTGCGGAACCTGTACGTTCTCCTGCCCGACCTGTCAGTGCTATGATATCAAAGATTTCAATACCGGACATGGCGTGCAGAGATACCGCTGCTGGGATTCCTGCATGTATTCGGACTTTACCCTGATGGCTCACGGAAACAACCGTACCACACAGATGCAGAGATTCCGTCAGCGTTTCATGCACAAACTGGTTTATTATCCGGCAAACAATGACGGAATGTATTCCTGCGTAGGCTGCGGCCGCTGTGTGGAGAAATGTCCGCAGGGACTGAACATCGTCAAGGTGATCAAACGTATGGGAGGCTCAAAGTAATGTGTAATTGTGGAAGCGAAGAGAAGAAAAATGTGCTGCTGCCGCAGGTTGGCGTGATCACGGATATCCGTCAGGAAACACCGGACGTCAAAACCTTCCGTATCGTGAAGCCGGACGGCACAAAGCTTTTTGATCATATGCCGGGACAGTGCGGAATGCTCTGTGTCCCGGGTGTCGGAGAGGGTATGTTCTCCATCACCTCCTCCCCGACCAACAAAGAATATCAGGAATTTTCCATCAAGGAATGCGGTGTCCTTACGACTTACCTGCACAACATGGAAGTAGGCGATGAGATTCTGGTCCGCGGACCTTATGGAAATCATTTCCCTGTGGAAACAGTCCTGAAAGGACAGAACCTGCTGTTTATCGCCGGCGGTATCGGTCTTGCACCGCTGCGCTCCGTGATCAACTACGTGTTGGACAACCGTGAGAATTACGGAACCGTAGACATTGTGTATGGCTCACGTTCCGCGGATGATCTGGTACAGCTGAAGGAGATCCGGGAAAAATGGATGAATGCGAAGGATGTCAATGTGCATCTGACCATCGACCGGGAACAGGAAGGATGGGACGGTCATGTGGGCTTTGTTCCGAACTATGTGAAGGAACTGAATATGTCCACAGACAAGGTGGCGCTGATCTGCGGACCTCCGATCATGATCAAATTCACGCTGCAGGGACTCCAGGAAGTGGGATTTGACAAGACTCAGGTGTACACCACTTTGGAGCTCCGGATGAAATGCGGAGTCGGAAAATGCGGCCGCTGCAACATCGGAAGCAAGTATGTCTGCAAAGACGGTCCTGTGTTCCGCTGTGATGAAATTGACGAGTTACCGAACGAATATTAATTGGAGGATATAGAAAATGCAGGAAATGGTAAATATTTTTATCTTCGGCAAGAAGTATTCCGTACCCGGAGACCTGACGATTATGACTGCCATGGAATATGCCGGTTACCAGTTAAAGCGCGGCTGCGGCTGCCGTCACGGATTCTGCGGCGCCTGTGCGACTATTTACAGGATCAAGGGAAAAAATGAACTGAAAACCTGTCTGGCATGTCAGACTCAGGTGGAAGACGGCATGTACATTGCCAGCCTTCCGTTTTATCCGATCGATAAAAGAACTTACAATATGGAAGAGATCCGTGCGGAACAGCGCGTGATGATGGACCTGTATCCGGAAATCTACAGCTGTATCGGATGCAACGCATGTACCAAGGGATGTCCGCAGAACCTGAATGTTATGCAGTACATCGCATATGCGCAGAGAGGCGACTTCGAGGCGTGCGCGGAGGAATCCTTTGACTGCATCGGCTGCGGAATCTGTGCTTCCCGCTGTCCGGCAGGCATCTCCCATCCAATGGTTGGAGAACTGGCAAGACGTCTGACAGGAAAGTATATTGCACCGAAATGTGAGCATCTCCAGAACCGTGTGGATGAGATCAACGAAGGAAAATTCGATGACCTGATCGAGCAGGTAATGCAGAAACCGATCGAAGAGATGCAGGAACTTTACAACAACCGTGAGATTGAGAAATAAGGAGGGGAGCAGAACATGTATACAGCCAAAATGCAGGAATCTATCAAAAAGGTAGAAGCCACAAGAGCGGCGAGAATGGCTGCTGAGCCGAGAAGAATGACAGCAGAGGAAAAAGACACCCTTCTTGCGGCGTACCATCCGGATTACAAAGAGGATGGATTTGTCACTCTGAAAGTAGGCCCGAACAAAGGGGAGAAAGTGCCGACAGAGCTTGGCCGTCTGCTGGAATCCAACAGCCGTATCCTCAATGAGCGGATCGATCTGAACAAGATCGATTACGATGTGGATGTTCTGGTCATCGGAGCCGGTGGCGCCGGTTCTTCCGCAGCCATCGAGGCACATGAAGCAGGCGCCAACGTGATGATCGTTACCAAGCTGCGTATCGGTGATGCCAACACTATGATGGCAGAGGGCGGAATCCAGGCAGCGGACAAGGAAAACGATTCGCCGGCACAGCATTATCTGGATGCTTTCGGAGGCGGACATTTCGCCGCACGTCCGGAGCTGCTGAAAAAGCTGGTTATGGAAGCGCCGGATGCGATCCACTGGCTGGAAAATCTTGGCGTTATGTTTGATAAGGACGCAGAAGGAAATATGATTACAACACACGGCGGCGGAACTTCCCGCAAACGTATGCATGCGTGCCGCGATTATTCCGGAGCGGAGATCATGCGTACACTGCGTGACGAAGTGATCAACCGCGGAATTCCGGTGGTAGAGTTCACTTCTGCGGTAGAGCTGATCAAAGACGACAAAGGCCAGGTGGCAGGAGCGGTTCTGCTGAACATGGAGACCGATGAATATCTGGTAGCGAGAGCAAAAACCGTCATTATCGCCACCGGCGGTGCAGGACGTCTGCATTACAACAACTTCCCGACTTCCAACCACTATGGCGCGACAGCGGACGGACTGGTGCTCGGATATCGTGTGGGAGCTCCTCTGCTGTATCAGGATACGATCCAGTATCATCCGACCGGAGCAGCATATCCGTCTCAGATCTTCGGCGCGCTGGTAACGGAGAAAGTACGTTCTCTGGGAGCTATGCTGGTCAATGTGGACGGCGAGGCGTTTATGCATCCGCTGGAGACCCGTGACGTATCTGCGGCAAGCATCATCCGTGAGTGCTCCGACCGTGAAAAAGGTGTGGAGACCCCTCAGGGCAAAGCCGTATGGCTGGATACCCCGATGATCGAGATGATCCACGGAGAAGGAACCATCGAGAAACGAATCCCGGCAATGCTGCGTATGTTCATGAACTACGGCATTGATATGAGAAAAGAGCCGATCCTGGTATATCCGACACTGCATTATCAGAACGGCGGTCTGGAAATCAACGGAGAAGGTTTCACCAACGCGGTGAGCAACCTGCTGGTAGCAGGCGAGGCTGTAGGAGGAATCCACGGCAGAAACCGTCTGATGGGCAACTCTCTGCTGGATGTCATTGTGTTCGGACGTGACGCCGGAAAAGCGGCTGCTGCAAAAGCCAAAGACGTGACCCTCGGAACCATGAACCTGGATCATGTGAAAGAATATGCAAAAACTCTGGAGGAAGCGGGTCTGGACACCGGCATGGTATCTCCGCAGCTTCTGCCGGATTATGCCGGAAAGAGACATTTATAATAAAAAAACAGAGGAAAGGCAGGAGAGAGAAATGCGTGAGATTCAGGCAAGCCAGATTACAGAAGTAGTCGAAAAGCTGTGTATCGAAGCCAACTACTATCTTCCGGAAGATGTGAAATGTGCGATCAAAAACTGCCGTGCCTGCGAGGACGGCGAGATCGCGCAGGGTGTGCTCGATAACATCATTGAGAACTATGAGATCGCGGACGCGGAAGCCGTGCCCATCTGCCAGGATACGGGAATGGCATGTGTCTTTCTGGAAATCGGCCAGGATGTGCACATTGCCGGCGGCGATCTGACCGAGGCGGTCAATGAGGGTGTCCGCAGAGGATACGACAAAGGATATCTGAGAAAATCGGTTGTAAAAGATCCGGTGCGCAGAGGAAATACCGGAGACAATACTCCGGCGATGCTCTACACCGAGATCGTTCCGGGCGATCAGATCAAAGTGACTGTGGGACCGAAAGGCTTCGGAAGCGAAAATATGAGTATGATCCGGATGTTCAAGCCGTCTGCGGGACTTCAGGGAATCAAGGATTTTATCCTGGAGGTTGTGGAGACCGCAGGACCGAATCCGTGCCCGCCGATGGTTGTCGGCGTCGGAATCGGCGGAACCTTCGATAAGTGCGCGCTGCTTGCAAAGAAAGCATTGATGCGCCCGATCGATTCCTCCAATCCGGATCCGTTCTATGCGGACCTGGAGAAGGAAATGCTGGAAAAGATCAACCAGCTGGGAATCGGACCGCAGGGCTTTGGCGGAAAGACCACAGCAATCGGTCTGAACATTGAAACACTGCCGACTCATATTGCAGGCATGCCATGTGCAGTCAACATCAACTGCCATGTGACCCGCCACAAAACGGAGGTGATTTAAATGGAAAAACATATTCAGCTTCCATTGACAGAAGAACTTGCAAAGACACTTCATGCAGGAGATACCGTATATCTGACCGGTACGATCTATACCTCCCGTGATGCGGGACACAAGCGTATGTGTGAAGCTCTGGCAAGAGGGGAGGAGCTTCCGTTTGATCCCACCGATGCGACGATCTACTACGTAGGACCAACGCCTGCAAAACCGGGTCAGGTCATCGGTTCCGCAGGCCCGACCACCAGCGGAAGAATGGATGCCTATGCGCCTACCATGATGTCCGTAGGCGCGAGAGGAATGATCGGAAAAGGCGCGCGCCTTCCGGAAGTTGTCGACGCGATGAAAAAATATCATGGCGTATATTTCGGCGCGATCGGCGGAGCCGGAGCGCTGCTGGCGAAGTGCATCAAGAAAGCGGAACTGATCGCCTATGAGGATCTGGGAGCCGAGGCACTGCGCCGCCTGGAAGTAGAGGAAATGCCGCTGGTTGTCATCATCGACAGCGAGGGAAACAACCTGTACGAAATCGGACGTAAAGATTATCTGGAAAAGCACGGGAAATAATTGTTCCCGTAAAAGGAGAGCGTTTATTACGTCGGAGGATAAGGAAAGAGGAGTTATAAAATGAATGTAGAAATGATCAGCAGTCTGCTGGAAGCAGCCATGATTCTGTGTTTCGGTCTGTCCTGGCCGATTTCCATCCGCAAATCATGGGTGGCAAGAACCGCAAAAGGAAAGAGCCTGTTCTTTGAGGTATTTATCTGGATCGGCTATGTATTCGGTATCGCAAGAAAAATCATCGATTACACCAATAATCCGGACCAGAGTTGGCTGTTCTTCCTGGCATGGGCGTTCTATATCCTGAATATTCTGGAGATCACAGTGGACATGCTGCTGTATTTCAGAAATGTTCGCCTGGACAAAAAACGTGAGGCAGAGCAGAAATAACATCCGATACAATGGATGAAATTGATCAAAGCGGACGCAGAGGCTATGTAGCCCTGCGTCTGTTTTTCCATTTATAACTGATACACTCAAAGAAAGCCGCCAGATGTACAAGCGTCTCACCTGCTCCTTGAACATATTTGAAAATTCACGCAAACTGTGATGTGTACTTTGCAGAAAGCATTTTTCAAACACATTGTGACGGGTTTCGGAAGTTACCTTGGAATGTGCTGAAAAATACAATTTATATTGCATATTGTGTAAATTTTATGCTAAAATTGTAGCAGAAATGTAAGAAGGGACGATTCTATGATTAAAGCAGTCGTATTCGATATGGACGGAACCCTGGTAGACACGGAAAAATATCTGGTGGAATACTGGGAGAAAGCCGGAAAACTCTGCGGTTATCCCATGACCCGTGAAGATGGACTGTTTCTGCGCAGTCTTGCCTCGGAATATGCGGTTCCTGCGATGAAGCAGCGTCTGGGAGAAGATTTTGATTATTATAAGGTGCGCCGCTGCCGGATTGAACTGATGGACAAAGCAGGGCTTCCCACGGAATGCAAGCAGGGAGCAAAAGAGGTTCTTGCCCGGCTGAAGGAGCGGAATATCCGTACAGCTGTGGCGACGGCTTCGGCAGAGGAAAAGGCGAGGAGAGTATTGACGGAGACGGGTCTGTATGACAGCTTTTCCTGTGTGATCTGTGCGCCGGACATGGAGCATGGAAAGCCGATGCCGGATGTATATCTTCATGCGTGTCGGGTCCTGGGTGAAAAACCGGAAGACTGTATGGCGGTGGAGGATTCGCCCAACGGGGTGCTTTCCGCGTTCCGGGCAGGACTCCGGACGATCATGGTGCCGGATCTGACAGTGCCGGATGAGAAGATCCGGGACTGTCTGTATGGAGTGGCGGAAGAGCTGACGGGAATTTTAAAGTTTCTGGACTGATCGGTACTAGAGCGTGTTTGAAAATTCATGGGTACAGAGGATGCGGGAGCTTTGTGATTCGATCAACAGTCGGGAACAGGCGGAAAAAGGAGACATCAGGGGATGCAGAGACAGGAAAAAAACAGATATCATATGATATTTTCCGGCAGAGTTCAGGCGGTAGGGTTTCGTTACCGGGCGATGCACGCAGCCAGAAGCCTGGGACTGACCGGATGGGTCAGGAACTGCTGGGACGGCACCGTAGAGATGGAAGCCCAGGGGAATCCGGAGGAAATCCGGCGGATGGTCGTGATGATCGCAGATTCCAGATACATTGAAATCGAGGATGTCCGGGTCAGGGAGATTCCGATGGAGACAGAGAGCGGCTTTCGAATCCGCGAATGATTTCTGCCCGAATATTGGTGACGGGGCGTGTTTGACCATTGCTTTCTACAACTTGCACGCTCCGCAAACTGTGACGAACATGTTGCAGAAAGCAATGGTCAAACACGCTCTGAGAAGATGCTCAAGGCTTATGAGGTTTTGGAGGAAGTTCCACGAGAATGATATCGTCTCCAATCTGTCGGATGCAGTTCCAGGGGATGATGATATCGCTGTCTCTGCCGAACATTCCGCAGAATCTGGCAGGGCCGGGGAGGATCAGTGCGGTGATCTGACCGCTGGAACAGTTGAATTCCACATCGATGGGACAGCCAAGGCTTTTGCAGGAACAGATATTGATGACTTCTTTCTGACGAAGGTCGACGACACGCATGGAAATACTCCGTTTTTGACAGTATATGAGAATCGAACAAATAAAAAGAACACTGCAGTTCATGTTTTAGCAGAAAGTGATCAATGAGAAAGGATAGAGAAGACAATGAGATGTCCGTTTTGCAATCAGGATAATACACGGGTTGTGGATTCACGGCCGATCGAAGATAACAATGCCATCCGCCGCCGCAGAATGTGTGATGTATGCGGCAGGAGATTTACCACTTACGAAAAAGTAGAAACGATCCCACTGATCGTGATCAAAAAGGATCAGAACCGTGAACAGTACGACAGAAGAAAGATCGAGACGGGCATTCTCAGAGCCTGTCACAAGCGCCCGATCTCCGCGGAACAGATTACCGCCCTGGTCAACCAGGTGGAGACGGAAATCTTTAACCGCGAAGAACGGGAAATACAGAGCTCCGAGATCGGAGAACTGGTCATGAACTATCTGAAAGATCTGGATCAGGTCGCATACGTACGTTTTGCGTCCATTTACCGGGAGTTTAAGGACGTGAATACGTTTTTGGATGAACTGAAAAAAATGCTGAATTAGATAAAAGTTACAGATGATAAATTCTTATTTCATACAGCAGTTCAGCTTTCTGGTTTCCTACGGATAGAAATCCCTGAGCAGGCACACACATATGCTGCCCGCTCGGGGATTTTTTGATTGCGCAATTCAAAACGCAGTTAAAGTGGATTGCACAAGAGTATGTTGTTCGGCGTAGATGCAGAAACAGCCAAATGACCTTCCGCATCTTTGCAGCCGCCCGCCGTACACGGGTTCCACCTGCCCCTGGCGGTTTTCGTCCGCCATCTTTTTCGGCGTTTTTCCTTTTTAGTATTGACGGTTTCTTTGAAAAGTAGTATAGTCATAGGTAAATTAACGCATTAACGCTTTTAACTGTTAAAGTTATAGTAGCGTTGACGAGTAAGGAGAGAGAACGATGAAAAAGAAAGTGATATCTTTGCTGTTAACAGGTCTTATGGTCACGTCCGCACTGGCTGGGTGTGGATCTGACTCGGGAAGTTCTTCCAACTCCGCAGCTTCCGGCGGAAGTTCGGAATCATCGGTGAGCTCAGGTTCCTCGTCGGAGAGCGGGTCTGGACAGGGCACTTACGTGATCGGGATCCTTCAGCAGTTGGAGCACGCTGCGCTGGATGAAGCGACCCAGGGCTTTCAGGATGCCTGCACCGAGTTGTTTGGCGAAGGAAACGTTACCTTTGATGTGAACAACGGACAGAATGAGCAGAGCAACTGTGCGACCATTGCCAACGATTTTGTGGCACAGGGGGTGGATCTGATCCTGGCAAACGGAACAACGGCATTGCAGTGTTCTGCGGCGGCTACCAATACCATTCCGATCCTCGGCACGTCAATCACGGATTATGGAACTGCTCTTGATATTACAGACTGGACCGGAACCACAGGAACCAATATTTCCGGAACCAGTGATCTGGCGCCGATCGACGAACAGGAGGATATGCTTCTGGAGCTTGTCCCGGATGCCGAAAAGGTGGGAATCCTCTACTGTTCCGCGGAGCCAAACTCCGAATATCAGGCAAAACTGTTTGCGGAGGCTTTGGAAGAAGATGGAATTAATTATGCAGAATATACGGCAGCAGACTCCAATGAGATTCAGTCTGTGACTACCACTGCGGTGGCGGAATGTGACGTTCTCTATATTCCGACGGATAATACGATGGCGTCCAACACGGAACTGATCAACAATGTCTGTGAACCGGCAGGCGTTCCGGTCATTGCAGGCGAACAGGGCATTTGCTCCGGATGCGGCATTGCAACACTTTCCATCAGTTATTATGATATCGGATACAAAGCAGGTGAGATGGCTTACGATATCCTGGTTAACGGCGCAGATGTGGCAACGATGGAGATCGAGAGCGCACCAAATGTTACCAAAATGTACAATCCGGTGCTTTGCGAATCACTGGGGATTACTGTGCCGGAAGGTTATGAAGCGATCGAGGGATAAATCATCACCTGCGGCTGCAGAAAATAGAAAGGGCTGTCATTAAGCGGGAAACATTGCTTGACCACAGCCCTTTTTTCATCGGCGGATGAAAAAATGACAGAAAAAGAGAATAAGGAGAGGTAGAGAGATCATGATACTTGCATATTTTTCTTCCCTGGATCCGGCAGCGTTTGTCCGTGCGCTCCCCGGAAATGTGGCTCAGGGAATTATCTGGGGAATTATGGCGCTGGGCGTATATATTACCTATCGTCTGTTGGATTTTGCTGATCTTACCGTGGACGGTTCCATGGTGACCGGAGGCGCAGTTGCCGTCGTCCTGATCCGGGGCGGCATGCATCCGGTTCTGGCGCTTGTGTTCGCGTTTCTGGCGGGCATGGCTGCAGGATTTGTCACCGGCATCCTGCATACAGCGTTGGGTATTCCTGGAATCCTTGCCAGTATTCTGACCCAGATTTCCCTGTATTCCATCAACCTTGGGATTATGGGAAAGGCAAACCAGGCAATCAACGTGGATCAGTATGAACTGGTGGCATCCCTGCGTTACGTAACGGCGGAGATGGACGTGAGGATTGCCTTTTTCCTGCGTATGATCCTGTGTGCGATCCTCTTGATCGCGCTGCTGTACTGGTTTTTCGGTACAGAGCTTGGCGCATCCATCCGTGCGACTGGCTGTAATCCTCAAATGGCAAGCGCGCAGGGAATCAACACGAATTTCTGCAAAGTGCTGGCGCTGATGATCTCCAACGGCCTGGTAGGGCTCAGCGGAGGTATTTATGCCCAGTATCAGGGGAGTGCGGATGTCAATATGGGACGCGGCGCCATCGTCATTGGCCTGGCGGCGGTGATTATCAGCGAGGTGTTGTTTGAAAAAATCTGTGCGGGCAGAAAGATTGCCTTTGCCTATACGCTGTTTGCCGTATTCATCGGAGCGATCCTGTATTATGTGGTCATCGGACTGGTGCTGTGGCTGAAGATGCCGTCGGATTATATGAAGCTGTTCTCGGCAGTCGTTGTCGCATGCTTTTTGTCCATCCCGTATTTGCGGCAGAAATATTTGAAAAAGAAGGGAGTAGTGAGATCATGAGTGCCATGCTGGAAATCCAGGATATTCATAAAACATTTAATCCGGGGACAATCAATGAGAAAGTAGCTCTGGATGGTGTGAATCTGACGCTGAACGAAGGGGATTTTGTCACGATCATCGGAGGAAACGGCGCCGGAAAATCTACGATGCTGAATGCGGTGGCAGGAGTGTTCGCGGTTGACCAGGGAAAGATCATTGTAGATGGAGCGGATATCACACGGCTTCCGGAATATAAACGAGCCGCTTTTCTCGGAAGAGTCTTCCAGGATCCGATGACGGGAACGGCGGCTACTATGTCCATTGAGGATAATATGGCGATCGCCGCGAGAAGAGGTCAGCACCGCGGACTGCGGTGGGGCGTTACCAAGAAGGAAAGAGAGTCCTTTCAGGAGCAGCTGCGTACACTGAATCTGGGATTGGAGGACCGGCTGACCAGTAAGGTGGGGCTTCTCTCCGGCGGTCAGCGACAGGCGATCACGCTGCTGATGGCATCACTGAAAAAGCCGAAGCTGCTTCTGTTGGATGAGCATACGGCAGCTCTGGACCCGAAAACGGCGGCAAGGGTGCTGGAAATTTCTGACAGGATTATTCAAGAACACCACTTGACAGCAATGATGGTAACGCATAATATGAAAGATGCAATCACTCACGGAAACCGTCTGATCATGATGCATAACGGCAAAGTGATCTACGATGTTGCCGGAGAAGAAAAGAAAAATCTCAAGGTATCCCAGCTTCTGGAAAAATTTGAGCAGGCAAGCGGAGAAGAGTTTGCCAATGACAGGATGATGCTGGCCTGACCTTCGAAGAAAGAAGGAGTATTTCATATGCGAACATTCAATAAATCTTCCAAACTTGACAATGTACTGTACGATGTGCGGGGCCCGGTTGTGGAGGAAGCAGGGCGCATGGAAGCCCAGGGCAGGCGTGTCCTGAAGCTGAATATCGGAAATCCTGCGCCGTTTGGCTTTTCCGCGCCCCAGGAGGTCATCGAGGATATGATGACCAATGTAAAGGATTCTCAGGGCTACTCGGATTCCAGAGGAATCTTTGCGGCACGCAAGGCAATCATGCAGTACTGCCAGAACAAGAAGATTCCGAATGTTTCGATGGATGATATCTATACGGGAAACGGTGTCAGTGAACTGATCAATCTTGCGATGCAGGCGCTTCTGGATGACGGAGATGAAATCCTGATTCCTGCGCCGGATTATCCTCTGTGGACCGCATGCGCAACGCTGGCAGGAGGAAAAGCGGTTCATTATATCTGTGACGAGGAGTCCGAGTGGTATCCGGACCTTCAGGATATTGAAAAGAAGATTACCGACCGGACGAAGGCGATCGTTATCATCAATCCAAACAACCCCACCGGAGCCCTTTATCCGGACGATGTGCTGGAAGGGATTGTCCGGATCGCGCGGGAGCATGAGCTGATCATCTTTTCGGATGAAATCTATGACCGGCTGGTTATGGATGGGCTGAAGCACACATCCATCGCGTCGCTGGCTCCGGATGTATTCTGCGTGACCTTTTCCGGACTTTCCAAGTCTCATATGATCGCCGGCTTCCGCATCGGCTGGATGGTGCTCAGCGGAGCCAAGGATAAAGCGAAAGGGTATGTGGAGGGACTCAATATGCTCTCCAACATGCGCCTGTGTTCCAACGTTCCGGCACAGTCGATTGTCCAGACGGCTCTGGGAGGTTATCAGAGTGTCAACGAATATATTGTACCAGGCGGACGGATCTACGAACAGAGAAATTACATTTATGAGGCGCTGAAAGAAATTCCAGGCATCACGGTGAAAAAGCCCAAGGCTGCTTTCTATATCTTTCCGAAGCTGGACACCGCCAGGTTCAACATTCACGATGACGCCCAGTTTGCCCTGGATTTTCTGCGGGAGAAACAGGTTCTGGTGGTTCAGGGAACCGGATTTAACTGGGTCAACCCGGACCATTTCCGGATCGTTTATCTCCCGGATCTGAGAACTCTGGAATCCGCTGTGCAAAAACTGGGAGAATTTCTGGACGGCTACCGGCAGAGATAACGCTGTCTGTACAAAGCTTCGGGCAAAGGACAGCGGATACAGCAGAAGGAAAAGACAGAAGGGAGCACGTTTCATGAAGAAAGAAAAAGACCAGGGAGAAGATATCCTGGTGTGTACGGAATGCCATCATCACCAGCATATTTCCAGAGAAGAGATTCCTTCGGATGAGATCCTGTACCAGATGGCGGAATTATTTAAAACCTTTGGCGATCCAACCAGGATCCGCATTCTTTCCGCGCTTGCGCGGCAGGAAATGTGTGTCTGCGATATTGCGGAACTGCTTGGCATGAGCCAGAGTGCGATTTCCCATCAGCTCCGAGTACTCAAGCAGATGGAATTGGTGAAATACCGCAGGGAGGGAAAAACGGTTTTTTATTCTCTCGCAGATTCTCATGTGTCAACGATTCTGGCACAGGGATTGGATCATGTGTGTGAATAAGTGGACGGCCGGCAGTATCCGGTACAGAAACAGCCTGAAAATGGTTTTTTTGTACGGGATGCTGCCCTTTTTATTTATGAAAATTTGACGCAATAGAAGAAAAAATACGGATTGTCTTCGAAATGTAATAAGAATTAATAAAAAATTCAGTATACTTACCGCAAAAATAATGGTATACTATATTCAACGAACTTTCAGCAGGAAATTCTCCGTTTTCTGTCCGGAAGAATAAATTGCCGGAATTAATCTGTTTTTCAGCGGAAAACTGCGGGTGAGGGGTGGAAAAGATTGAAACTGGACAAAAAAACAATGCGCAGCCTCGAATTTCTGATTGTATTTACCGTTGTGGTGATCATTGCAGGAATCAATATTAAATCTCTCTGGAGCGGAGCGATCAAACTGCTGGGTCTGTTTGCGCCGTTCATCATTGGAGCTGCGCTGGCTTTTGCCATCAATATTATGATGAGCTTTCTGGAACGTCATATTTTCCTCAATCAATATACAAAAAACAATACGCATCTGCAGCGTATACGGCGTCCGGTCAGTATGATTCTGGCGATCCTGATCTGGATTGCGATCATTGTTCTGATTTTTTCTTATGGAATTCCACAGCTTGCGCAGGCGAGCGGACGTCTTGTCAGCAACATCCAGATGGGAATGCCGATCCTGGCAGACTGGCTGGAGCATACAGTTCTGAAGAACTCTCCGGAAACCTGGAAGCAGATTGAACCGTTCTTTGAGAGCAGTCTGGATCAGATTGACTGGAACTCCCTTCTGAATACGGTGACGACTTTTTTAAGGAGCGGCGCCAGTTCTGTGATGTCGGATACGGTGAATACGGTATGGTCCATTGCCGGAACGTTGTTCACCAGTGTTGCGGAGGCAATTATCGCTCTGGTGTTTGCCTGCTATCTTCTGGCAAAAAAGGAAAAATACGGCCGGCAGCTGAAAAAGCTGTTGTACGCGTTTCTGCCGGAAAAGCTGGTTGCGGAGGTTCTGGAGGTTTCTCATTTATGTTACACAACCTTTTCCAGATTTTTGACGGGTCAATGTCTGGAGGCATGTATTCTCGGGACAATTTTTTTTGTAATCCTGAGCATCGGACGATTTCCGTATGCACCGTTGATAGCGGTTTTTATCGGATTCACAGCGCTGATCCCGATTTTCGGCGCTTTTATCGGGTGTATCGTAGGCGCGTTTCTGATCCTGACCGAGAATCCGCTGAGAGCTCTGATTTTTATTATTATTTTTTTGGTGGTTCAGCAGATTGAAGGAAATCTGATTTACCCAAGGGTGGTCGGAGGCTCCATTGGACTGCCGGGGATATGGACCCTGGTAGCAGTGACCGTGGGAGGAAGTCTTTTCGGAATCATCGGTATGCTTGTGTTTATACCGCTTTCTTCGGTGTTTTACAAGCTGCTCCGCAGGGAGGTCAACCGGCGCACCCATAAATTTGCAGAAGTCAAGATACAAAACGAGAAGAAGGAGGAAGAAAACGATAAGGAAACTGTCGAGAGAGAGCAAAGCTCAAAGGATTAAGAAAGGGGAATGAGCATATGGCATTTAATATGAAAGTAACACCGGAAATCGAAGCATTGACAAACACTTGTCTGGAACATTCCAAAATGGACGCGGAACTGTACAGCAAGTATGAAGTAAAGCGCGGGCTGCGTGACCTGAACGGTGTCGGAGTTCTGGCGGGTCTGACAAGGATTTCCGACATCATCGCATACAAAGAGATTGACGGAGTAAAGACACCTTGTGACGGTGAATTGTATTACCGTGGAATCAATATTCTGGATCTTACAAAAGGCTTTCTGAATGAAAAGCGTATGGGATTCGAAGAGATTGCGTATTTGCTGCTGTTCGGCACTCTGCCGAGTAAGGAGGAACTTGCTCATTTTGATGAGATTCTGAAAGCGCAGCAGTCCCTGCCAAAAAACTTTGTCCGCGATGTTGTCATGAAGGCGCCGAGCCGCGATATGATGAATACGCTTTCACGAAGTGTTCTGACGCTGTATGCTTATGACACTCATGCGGATGACACCAGTCTCCCCAATGTCCTGCGTCAGTGTATGACGCTGATCTCCGTGTTCCCGATGCTGTCGGTGTACGGCTATCAGGCATACAATCATTACATAAAGGGAAAGAGCCTTTATATCCATAATCCGTCCAAAAAGCTTTCCACTGCGGAAAACATCCTGCGGATGCTCCGGCCGGATAAGAAATATACAGAACTGGAGGCGACGATCCTGGATCTTGCGCTGGTTCTGCACATGGAGCACGGCGGTGGAAACAACTCAACCTTTACGACTCACGTGGTATCTTCTTCAGGAACAGACACGTATTCGGCGATCGCCGCAGCCCTTGGATCTCTGAAAGGCCCGAAACACGGTGGGGCGAATATCAAGGTTGTGCGTATGTTTGATGAAATGAAAAAGCAGGTGCATGACTGGGAGGACAAGGACGAAGTCACTGCTTATCTGAGAAAACTGCTGCACAAAGAAGCGTTCGATCAGAAAGGACTGATCTATGGAATGGGTCATGCGGTATATTCCATTTCAGACCCGAGAGCGGAGATGTTCAAGAGCTTTGTGGAGAAGCTGGCGAAAGAGAAACATAGAGAAAAAGAGTTTGGCCTCTACGCGAATGTCGCGGAGCTTGCGCCGAAGGTAATCGGAGAGGAACGGCACATTTACAAGGGTGTTGCTGCCAACGTTGATTTCTACAGCGGTTTTGTTTACAGTATGCTGGATCTTCCTCTGGAGCTGTACACGCCGATGTTTGCGTGTGCGCGAATTGTGGGATGGAGTGCACACCGTATGGAAGAGCTGATCAATACGGATAAGATCATCCGTCCGGCTTATAAGAATGTTCAGGAGGCAGTGCAGTATATTCCTCTGAGCGATCGGTAAGAAAAATCGGATACATACCCGGCAGTGGAAACCGGCCTGAAGAAAGACAGGCTGGTTGCTGATGGTCACACAGTGTACAGCAGCAGAGGTTTCCCTGCCGGGTAGCTGTTTTAGAGCGTGTTTGAAAATTCATTCCTGCAATCTGCACGCCCCACTTTGCGGGAAATTCGCCCCAAAATCAGTCAGCGTA
>PPYF01670535.1_pt1 | contig 54686 bp, 41 predicted proteins | sample 1559871 | NCBI WGS metagenome assembly PPYF01 (sample SAMN08240021, study PRJNA423297) | Human gut metagenome, whole genome shotgun sequencing project.
TCACAGACAGCAAGCCCTTTCAGCTGCTTGAACAATTTTTACTTCAAAATATTGTCTAGCTTTTTGGGGTCACTTCAGACTTTGTTGGGCGGGGGCGCTTATTTTACTCTTTTATTTATCTCTTGCCCAATCGGTACTTGAAATCTTCGTAGCCGAAGGACACGATGCTGCGGGTGGTGCCGCTGGCGGCGCGGGCAAAGATAGCGGGCAGAGGCATACCGTTGAAGGTATTATTTTTGCAGGTGGTATAGATTGCCATATCGCCGAACACCAGCAGATCTCCCACGTTGGGAACGGCGTCCACGCCGTAATCCCCGATGACATCCCCGGCCAGGCAGGTCGGCCCGGCAAGGCGCACGGTGCAGGGCTTTTCTCCCGGTTCGGCTGCGGCAAACAGCGGCGGGCGGTAGGGCATTTCGATCACATCCGGCATATGGCAGGCGGCGCTGGCGTCCAGAATGGCGATGGTTGTATCGCCGTTCTGCACCACATCCAGCACGCGGCTGAGCAGGAAGCCCGCGTTCAGGGCGCAGGCTTCGCCAGGTTCCAGATAGACCGTCACGCCCCAGTCCTGCTGGGCGCGGGTGATGCAGCGTTCCAGCATGGCGATATCGTAACCGGGGCGGGTGATATGGTGCCCACCGCCAAAGTTGAGCCACTGCATCCGAGGCAGCAGGTCACCGAATTTTTGGGCCACAGCGTCCAGCGTCGTGGCCAGCGCATCGGAGTCCTGCTCGCACAGGGTGTGGAAGTGCAGGCCATCCAGCAAATTGGGCAGCGCGGGGTTCGCCGCTACTGCGGCGTTCCACTGGGCGCGGGTGGTGCCAAGGCGGCTGCCGGGGGCGCAGGGGTCATAAATAGCGTGGCCGTCCTGGGTGGAGCATTCCGGGTTGATGCGCAGCCCCACGCTTTTGCCTGCCGCTTTTGCGGCAGGGCCGAACTTTGCCAGCTGGGCGGGGGAGTTAAAGACGATATGGTCCGCGTATTGCACCAGTTCATCCATTTCGTCCGCACGGTAGGCCGCGCAGAACACATGGACTTCCTTGCCGGGCATCTCTTCCGCACCCAGGCGGGCTTCAAACAGGCCGCTGGCTTCGGTACCGGCCAGGTGTGGCGCCAGCAGGGGGTAGCAGTCATAATTGCTGAACGCCTTTTGGGCCAGCAGCACCTTGCAGCCGGTGCGCTGGGCCAGGCCGCCCAGAATTTCCGCGTTGCGGGTCAGGGCGTCTTCATCCAGCAGGTAGCAGGGGGTAGGCAGTTTTTCCAGTTCCGGCGGGATGGTTCCGCCGAGTGCCGCAAAAGGCGGCCGCATATCCCGCTGGTTCATCAATCCACCAGCACGGGGTTATGGTTTTCGCTGCGGGGCAGGCCGTACTTGTCCAGCGCATCCAGGAACGGATCGGGGTTGAACTCCTCAACGGTATATACGCCGGGCTTGGTCCATTCGCCGGTCAGCATCATCAAGGCGCCGCACATGGCAGGCACACCGGTGGTGTAGCTGATGGCCTGACTGCCGACTTCGCGGTAGCATTCCTGATGGTCGCAGACGTTATAGATATAGTAGGTTTTATCCTTGCCGTCCTTTTTGCCGGTAAAGATGCAGCCGATGTTGGTTTTGCCCTTGGTGCGGGGGCCCAGGCTGGCGGGGTCCGGCAACAGGGCTTTGAGGAACTGGATGGGTACGATTTCCTGACCGTTAAAGTTGATGGGGGTGGTGGAGAGCATTCCCACATCCTCCAGGCAGCGCATATGGTCCAGGTAGCTCTGGCCAAAGGTCATAAAAAAGCGGATGCGCTTGACGTCTGGCAGGTTCTTGCCCAAAGATTCAATTTCCTCGTGGTGCAGCAGGTACATATCCTTCTGACCGACCTGGTCAAAGTTATATTCCCGCTTGATGCTCATGGCCGGGATCTCGACCCACTTGCCGTTTTCCATATAGCTGCCGGGGGCAGAAACTTCGCGCAGGTTGATTTCGGGGTTAAAGTTGGTGGCGAAGGCATAGCCATGGTCGCCGCCGTTGCAGTCCAGGATATCGATGGTGTCGATGGTGTCAAACTCATGCTTGGCGGCGTAAGCGCAGTAAGCCTGGGTAACGCCCGGGTCAAAGCCGCAGCCCAGCAGGGCAGTCAGGCCGGCATCCTCAAACTTTTTCTTATAGGCCCACTGCCAGCTGTAATCAAAGTAGGCGGAGAAGCCTGCTTCCTTGCAGCGCTTTTCATAGATAGCGCGCCATTCCGGGTCATCGGTATTTTCCGGCTCATAGTTGGCGGTGTCCATATAGTTGACGCCGCAGGCCAGGCAGGCATCCATGATGGTCAGATCCTGATAGGGCAGGGCAATGTTCATGACCAGATCGGGCTTGTAGCTGTTGATAAGATCGCACAGCTGCTGCACATCATCGGCATCCACCTGGGCGGTGGTGATTTTTGTTTTGGTGTTGGGGGCCAGCTTTGCCGCCAGGGCATCGCACTTGGACTTGGTGCGGCTGGCAATGCACAGCTCGGTAAAAACATCGCTGACCTGGCAGCACTTGGAGATGGCTACACTGGCCACGCCGCCGCAGCCGATAACAAGAACTTTGCTCATGATGGTACTCCTTTATGTTTTATTTGAATGTAGGGTGTACAGATCTTCGATCAGTCCAGCGCCAGCAGCAGCTCACGCAGCACTTTGCAGGCAGTTGCGGTGGAAACGCCGCTCTGGTCCAGCATGGGGGCCAGCTCGTTCACATCCGCGCCGATGATGTTTGCTTTGGTTACGGTGCGGATGGCTCCCAGCAGCTGCAAGAAGCTGACTCCGCCCGCTTCGGGGGTTCCGGTTCCGGGGAATGCCGATGGATCCAGGCAGTCAAGGTCGATTGTCAGGTAAACCGGCACATTTGCCTGGCACAGCCAATCGGTCAATTCCTGCAGACCGGTGAAATCGAACTTGTGAATATCGGTATGGCGGGCGGCAAACTGGAATTCTTCCCGATCGCCGCTGCGGATGCAGAACTGGTGGATGCGGCCATCGCCCAAAAGGTCATGGCAGCGGCGCAGCACACAGGCATGGCTGAGCTGTGCGCCGAGATAGTCATCCCGCAGGTCGGCGTGAGCGTCAAAATGGACGATGTGCAGGTCGGGGTATTTTTTCACGGCAGCCCGCACAGCCCCCAGCGTGACGAGATGTTCACCGCCCAGAAGCAGGGGCAGCTTGCCATCCCGCAGGATCTCTGCCGCGCGAGATTCAATATCCACCAGAGCGCTTTCGCTGGAGCCGAAGCAGAGCTCCAGATCTCCGCTGTCAAACACGTTGCAGTCTGTCAGGTCTTTATCCTGATAGGGGCTGTAGGTTTCCAGGCCATAGCTTTCGTGGCGGATGGCGGCAGGGCCAAAGCGTGCGCCGGGGCGGTAGCTGGTGGTGGAATCGAACGGCGCGCCGTACAGCACAATGCCGGCGGTACGGTAGCTGCTGTCACAGCCGATAAAGTTTTCTACATTGCGGTGCAGCATCAACAGTCCTCCACTTCGCGCAGCATCTCTTCCAAAAATGCCGGCAGGTAAAACGCCCCGACATGCAGCCGGGTGGTGTAATAACGGGTGCGCATGTTCAGCGCATTCCAGGCGTCACTGTCCATATCATTGATGGGGTGGTATTTTTTGCTGGCAAAGCCGAAGAGCCAGTAACCCGCAGCAAAGGTGGGGATGTGCGCCTGATACACCTTGCTGATGGGGAAGGTGCTGGCAATGCGCTTGTGGCTGCGCTGCATGGCGGTGGCATCCTCGGCATAGAAAGGGCTGCCCTGCTGGTTTACCATAATGCCGTCATCGCGCAGGGCGTTATAGCAGTTGCCGTAAAATTCGCGGGTGAAAAGCCCCTCCGACGGGCCGAACGGATCGGAGGAGTCCACAATGATAAGGTCATATTCATCCTCACACTTGCGGATGAACTTGAGTGCGTTTTCGTAATAGATATGCACGCGGCGGTCATCCATACGGCAGGCGTTGCCGGGCAGGTAGGCGCGGCAAGCTTCAATAACCTGGGGGTCCATTTCCACCAGGTCAATGCGCTCCACACGGTCATAGCGGGTCAGTTCCCGCACAACGCCGCCATCGCCCGCGCCGATGACGAGGATGTCCTTTGCGCTTCTGTGCACCGACATCGGCACATGGGTGATCATTTCATCGTAAATGAACTCATCGCGCTCCGTCAGCATGACATTGCCGTCCAGCGTAAGCACCCGGCCAAATTCCGGCGTTTCAAAAATATCAATGCGCTGGTAGTCGCTCTGTTTGGAATAGAGCTGGCGGTTGACCCGGATGCTGTGCTTTACATCGGGGGTATGAAATTCCGAAAACCACATTTCCATTGTACAAACCTCCTTCTTAATGTGTATCTGAAAACAAAGAAAATGACGGATATTTCGCAAACACAAGCAGGATTTAAGGCAAAGAGCCGCGGGAATCCTTTGTGGATTCCAAGGCTTTTTAACGCATAATCCGGCTGTGTTTGTAGTAATAGACTGAATTTTCGGCTTTCCAGATACACCCTAGGCCAGAACGTTCAGGCGCAGAATGTCAGGATCTTCCGGTCCGGTCATGCTGCAGCCTTTGGCTTTGGCGTATTCGATATAATCCAGGATCTCAGCAGTGATGCGCTCGCCCGGCGCCAGGATGGGGATACCCGGCGGATAACACATGACGAACTCACTGCAAACCATGCCTTCCGTTTCGCGCAGGGGCAGGCTCTTTTTGGGGGCATAGAATGCTTCCTGCGGGCTGGCGGCAACTTCGGGGTCAATGTATTCCTGGCTCAACAGGCCCGCGCCGTCGGTATGGTAGCGACGTTTGATTTCGGCCAGGGCACTGACAAGACGTTCCACCTCCTGCGGGCGGTCACCGATGGAAAGATAGGCCAGGATGTTGCCGATATCACCAAATTCGATCTGGATATCATATTCATCGCGCAGGATATCATAGACTTCGATCCCTGCAAGGCCAATATCCAGCGTGTGGACGCTGAGTTTTGTTGTATCAAAATCAAACACGGAGTTGCCGTTGCAGAGCTCTTTGCCAAAGGCGTAATAGCCGCCCACGGCGTTGATTTCCTCCCGCGCATACTCGGCCATATCTGCCACCTGATGGAACACCTGGCGGCCGCGCAGGGCCAGGTTGCGGCGGGAGATATCCAGGCTGGACATCAGCAGATAGCTGCCGGAGGTCGTCTGTGTCAGGTTGATGATCTGCCGCACATAGCCAGCGTGGACATTGGGGCCGGTCAGCAGCAGGCTGGACTGGGTCAGGCTGCCGCCGCTTTTGTGCATGGAAACCGCCGCCATATCCGCCCCGGCTGCCATGGCGGAAACCGGCAGGCCGCCGCCGAAGTAAAAGTGGGTGCCGTGGGCTTCATCAGCCAGGCACAGCATCCCGGCATCGTGAGCCATCCGCACAATGGCGCGCAGGTCGCTGCAGATGCCGTAATAGGTGGGGTTGTTGACCAGAACCGCCACCGCGTTGGGGTGCTCGGCAATGGCTTTGGCCACCTGTTCCCGCTTCATGCCCAGGCTGATGCCGAGCCGCTGGTCCACTTCGGGGTTGACATACACCGGCACAGCGCCGCAGAGCACCAGTGCGTTCAGCACGCTGCGGTGCACGTTGCGGGGCAGGATGATCTCATCCCCGCGCTTGCAGGCGGTCAGCACCATGCTTTGCACCGAGCTGGTGGTGCCGCCCACCATCAAAAACGCGTGGGCAGCGCCGAACGCATCGGCGGCCAGTTCCTCCGCTTCGCGGATGACGGATACCGGATGGCAGAGATTATCCAGCGGCTTCATGCTGTTCACATCCACCCCAACGCACTGCTGGCCCAAAAAGGCGGTCAGTTCCGGGTTGCCGCGTCCCCGCTTATGACCGGGCACATCAAAGGGAACCACGCGCATCTGGCGGAAATTTTCCAGCGCTTCGTGGATGGGGGCGCGGCGCTGGTCCAACCGGGCGCGTTTTTTCTCACCGTTCATGTTTACCTCCGTTCGCGGTTCCTTTGGGAAGTGCCGTTTGGCAAAACAAAAAACGCAAGCCTTACACGGGTGTGCAGACTTGCGTTTGAAACCAGCTTTTTAAATTTTGCCACAGGCCAAATCCCCCCGGCGTGTTTACCGGGAGAGCGAATGCGGCATGATTCAAAAAGGTTGAGCGTGTCAGAGTCTATATAGCAATCTTACTTTTACTACTCTTTATTGACCGTTTCACAAGTCTGCGCAGCTGACTGCGCAATTTCATGGTTGTAAAGGAACCAACTTATAAAATTTGAGCTTTTAACTCAATCAATAAGGCAACTAAAGTTGCCGATCGGCAGTGGACCCGGCTGTCCGTATGGCCATGGGTCGGAACACTAACATTTCCGGCTTCGCCTGAAACGCCACATCAGCGGCTGCAAAGTGCAATCTGTGTTGAAAAAATGCTCGGTCATACAATCCGTATGACGCTGCGCTTTTCTCTTAGCAGCTTACACTTTTCGCTCGCCGCTGCGGCATTTCAAATGTCAGTATTCCGGCCCGCCCCTGTTGGGCGGTCCGTAGGTAAATTGCTTTGAAAAACTCTTGCAAACACGATTCGTCTTTCAAAATCGAAAAGAGTGTATCATATATTATTTGCGCTGTCAACAAAAATTGCAAAAAAGTGCAGTTTTATTTGTTTTCCATACATTTTGGTGGTAAGAATTCTGTTCCGCCTTTATTTGGGGTGCCTGCCCCAGCAGACAAACAGCCTTATATTCGTTGAAAGTTTCAACAGGTACAGGGTTGTTTTGTGGATAACTTGTTTTTGCTTTCCATACTGGCGGCAGATCAAGCCATACCGCAGGGCATTACCATGCAAAACTAGGGCAATACCGCATAATTCTAAGTGCCGATACGGCGAGCGAGGTGCGGCAGATGCCAAGCCAAAAGCGCAGATAATGGGGGTGGGCTTTGCGCGGCAGGCAAAAGTTTTGAACAATTCACACAGCAAAAGGTGGAAAATAAAATGAATCAGCATAACCGCGCGGCAAGGCTTTGCCGGTTATTTTTCAGCACACTTTACATCAGCAGCTTTACCTTTGGCGGCGGGTTTGTGATTGTGACACTGATGAAAAAGAAATTTGTGGACGAGCTGCACTGGATCACCGAGGAGGAAATGCTGGATATGACCGCGCTGGCGGAAAGCGCCCCCGGTGCCATCGCTGTCAATGCGGCTATCCTGGTAGGGTGGCAGGTGGAAGGGCTGCTGGGCATGATTACTGCCGTTGTGGGCACCATTCTGCCGCCCATGGTTATCCTGTCCATCATCTCTTATTTTTACAATGTGTTTGCCGCCAACGTGTATGTGGCGCTGGTGCTGAAAGGGATGCAGGCCGGGGTTGCGGCGGTCATCTTAGACGTTGTGTGCAGTATGGGCGGCAAGGTCGTTGCCTCGCATTCGGCGGTATCCCTGTTTTTGATGGTAGCAGCGTTTGCGGCCAACTACATTTTTGGCGTCAATGTGGTGCTTATCATTCTGGCCGCAGCGTTGTTTGGGGTTGTGCGCGCTGCGCTGGCCCGCAAAAGGACGGTGTGAGGATGATTTACTTACAGTTATATCTCAGCTTTTTGCAGGTGGGGCTGTTCAGCGTGGGCGGCGGTTACGCTGCCATGCCGCTGATTCGCAGCCAGGTTGTGGAGCTGCACCCCTGGATGACCTTGCAGGAATTCACCAATCTGATTACCATTGCCGAAATGACGCCCGGCCCGATTGCGGTTAACTGCGCCACCTTTGTGGGGCTGCGCATTGCCCAGCTGCCGGGGGCGGTGATCGCCACGCTGGGGTGCATTACCCCCGCGCTGGTGCTGGTCTCGTTGCTGGCGTTGTGTTACCGGCGCTGGCGGGATCTTTCGGTTTTGCAGAGCGTGCTGGCCTGTCTGCGACCGGCGGTGATTGCCTTGATTCTGGGGGCAGGGCTTTCGATTTTGGGGATCGTGGTGTTCCCCAACGGAATCTTGGGGCTGGGCAGCATTGACTGGACCGGCACGGGCAGCTTTTTTGCCGCGTTTATCCTGCTGCGCAAATATAAGTGGAACCCCATTTTGACGATGTGCCTGTGCGGCGCGGCGGGGCTTGGGTTGCATTTGTTGGCGGGAACGGTAGGGTAATAATTAAAGCATTTTTATATTGCTATTGAGCCCTTAGGGGCGCACAATGTGCGCCCTTTGACTATACGCCTAGAACATCAAAAATTCACTGCTTTTCCACTTCCTCGGCGGCGCTGTGGCAGAGGGTGATGAACCGCCGCATAGAGGCCGTGAGGTATTTTTCCTTATGCCAGGCCACCACATGGCGGCGGGTCATGGCGGCGTCCCGGATGGGTTACGTTGCGGGTGCGGTATACCTCCGCAAAAATGCGCATATGGCGCAGGGCCATAGGTTTGTTCCTCCTTAAACGCAGTGCTTCTGTTTTTAATGGTATGCAAATAAGGCAGATTTTGCAAGTTTTTTTGCAAATGTCTGCACAAACAGCAGCAGCCCTCGCGGCACATCCTGTTTGGATATGCTGCGGGAGCTGCTGCTGTTTAACAAGCTATGGGAGGATAAATTTCTTTAGCGCTTCACGTTGAAAGCAGCCATACCGGGGTAAACAGCAGAATCGCCCAGCTCTTCCTCAATGCGGAGCAGCTGGTTGTACTTGGCCACACGCTCGGTACGGCTGGGTGCACCGGTCTTGATCTGGCAGGTGTTCAGGGCAACGGCCAGGTCGGCAATGGTGGTATCCTCGGTTTCGCCGGAGCGGTGAGAAGAAATGGCGGTGTAGCCAGCCTTGTGGGCCATCTTGATGGCTTCCAGGGTTTCGGAAACGGAGCCGATCTGGTTCAGCTTGATCAGGATTGCGTTGCCGCAGCCCAGCTGAATGCCCTTGGACAGGCGCTCGGTGTTGGTAACAAACAGGTCATCACCAACCAGCTGGACCTTGCCGCCCAGCTCGCGGGTCAGCTCCTGCCAGCCTTCCCAGTCCTCCTCATCCAGGGCATCCTCAATGGAGATGATGGGGTACTTTTCAACCAGGCTCTTCCAGTGGGCGATCAGTTCACTGCTGGTGTAATGGGTGCCGGCTTTGGGCAGGATATATTCGCCCTTCTTGGTGCCCTTCCATTCGCTGGAAGCAGCGTCCATAGCCAGCATGAAGTCTTTGCCCGGCTCATAGCCTGCATTGCGGATGGCTTCCAGAATGGTCTCGATGGTCTCTTCATCGCTGGACAGGTTGGGGGCAAAGCCGCCCTCATCGCCCACAGAGGTGGCCAGGCCGCGACTCTTGAGCAGAGCTGCCAGGGCATGGAACACCTCAGCGCACCAGCGCAAGGCTTCCTTGAAGGAAGGTGCGCCGACAGGCATGATCATGAACTCCTGGGTATCGACGGTGTTGGTTGCGTGGGCACCGCCGTTCAGGATGTTCATCATGGGAACCGGCAGACGGTTGCCGGAAATACCGCCCAGGAAGCGGTAGAGAGAAATATCCAGAGAAAGGGCTGCTGCGCGGGCAGAAGCGATAGAAACAGCCAGGATGGCGTTTGCACCCAGGTTGGATTTATCCTTGGTGCCGTCTGCCTTGATCATGGCAGCATCGACAGCGTAAATATCGGAAGCATCCATGCCGGTCAGAACATCATTGATGGTGGTGTTGATGTTCTCCACAGCCTTCTGCACACCCTTGCCGCCGTAACGGGCTTTGTCGCCATCGCGCAGCTCCAGGGCTTCAAATTCGCCCGTAGATGCGCCGGAAGGTGCCATGCCGCGGCCAACGGTGCCGTCAGCCAGCCAGACCTCAGCTTCAACGGTGGGGTTTCCGCGGGAGTCCAGAATTTCGCGGCCTACAACTTTTTCAATTTCCAGGTATGCCATTATCGATCGATCCTTTCTTTGGGAAACTATTTCATCAGCAGTGAGCACTGCTCCAACGATTAGCATTAACTAACCTTTAACACCGTCATTCTATCACAGGTTGTTACAAAATGCAAGGTACTTTTTGTGTTTGGCGGCTGCGGCAGAGTATTCTTATTTTTGCCGAGAAAGCGTTTATTTAATCTAACTTTTTGAATATTTTGAAACTTTTTATTTTGATTTGCTCCGGGGCTTGACAAAATCCTGGCGGCGTGGTATTGTTTGTTCATAGTTAGTTTGCGCTAATCTTGCAGGCAGCGACCCTCACAGCATGTAGGGAACAGCCCTCCCTTACATGGGTTGCTGCTTTGCCCCCCTTACATCAATAGGACCCCCGCCTTTTTTCTCTCTTTTGCAGGCGGGGGTCTTATTGTATTATTTTGCCTGCGCGGGGCCGGGGGAACAGACCCATACAAACAAAACCGGCACCCATGTGGCTCATTCCATGGGTGCCAGCCTTGCTTTGATTCGGTATGCCCTTGCAGGCGATAATGGCATTTTTGCGCGGCATGCTTGCGTGCCCGGTGGGCACTGCCGCAAATGAAACGGAGGCAGTAAGGAGATTTGTGGGGATATGATGCAGCCGGAACGGAGGTCAATCAGCTGGCTGCGCGCCAGTTAGTGTTATCTAACCAGCAAAGATATAGTAGCATACTCCGGCGGGGGTTGTCAAGCAAAAGCAGGGAATTTGTTCAAAAAGTTTTGGAGGGGATGCAACACGATAAAAAAGGCACGCTGCCTGTTTGTGCGGGCAGCGTGCTGGATTTGCTTTAGTGCTGTTCCTGGTTTTCCGCTTGCAGCTGTTTGCGGAAAATAGCGCGGAAGATAAACCGGCTGAGCGGGCCGCAGTAGAACATCTGCCAGCAGAGCGCCATAGGGAAGTTGCAGCCCCAGGTATGCACCCATGTGCCAAAGCTGGGCTCCTTGAACAGCAGGGTAGCCACAAGGCTCATAACTGGGCACATGATGCAGACGATCATCAGGGAGATGGCATAGGTAATGAACTGCGGGCGGTCCGTGGGGCGCATAAAGGTGAACGCCAGGGCGGTGGCCAGCTTTTCGACCACAAAGAATTCCAGCACAAAGGCCACGGGCACCATAATGGGCATTTCGTGCAGAGCCATGCCAAAGGTAGCGTTGGTAACGCCGCCGGTGTTCAAGGCAACGTTATAAACGATCATGCCATACACCATGATGGTGGCCATGACGATGGTAAATACGATTCTTTGCGGCAGTGTTTTGGGCATAGGAAAGTGCTCCTTTCTGAAATCAAGACCGCAGACAAAAAAGAAAGACAGCGAAACTTTCGTCTCGCTGTCTTTCCGTGCTGCGACTACCATTTATTGTGGCTATCATAGCACGTTTTGAAATTTTGTGTAATAGGGAAATTACAGATTCTCCGCCTTGCGCAGATTAAACAGATTTGATTGGATGCATTTGTGCAGGATGCGCATGGAGCAAACCGGAAGGGTTGGATGTTTTCAACAGGTGCAGGAAAAATTGTGGAAAAGGAAGCGTTTTTTCAGTTGTGGCCGATTATTTAGGTTTCTCCACGGCGGGATGAGGGCATCCCGCCCTACAGCATGGTTGTGAGCAAATAAACAATCATTTTTTCACATCGTCCTATACAAATATTTTACGGCGCGGGGCATATGGTTGGCAATTTTCAGGCTCGTCCGGGACATTGAGGACGCCGTTCCCTACCGACAGCCTAAAAAGCTCGGCTCCAATTCCTAATTGCTAATTTGGTCTTACTTTTTGCGGCACGCAAAAAAGTGCCCGGCTGCCAGGCAGCCGGGCGTTACGCTTATTGCAGGGAGTTAATGTACTCGTTCAGGGCCTCTTTCCAGGGGCGGGGCTGGGGCAGGTTGTCCAGGCGGAGCATTAGGTTATCCAGCACGGTGTAGCTAGGGGTGCTGCCAGCGTCCGCTGCGCGGATGGGGTGCAGCTCCAGTTTATCTTCCATATGGGCAGCTTCCAGGATGGCTTGGGCGAAGTCATAGCGGCTGCAGCGGCCCTGGCACACGATATGGTAAATGCCCAGGGTATCATGGTCGATCAACTGCTCCACCGCGGCGGTCAGGTCATCGGCCGAGGTAGGGGAGGCAAAGCGATCCGTGGGAACGGCCAACCAGGGGCAGGGGGGGTCTGCGGCGGCGTTCAGCACGGTGGAAACAAAATCCCGCCCGATGCCGTACACCCAGGCGCTGCGCACGATCAGGTAGCGGTGGCACAGCGTGCGCACAAACTCTTCGCCCGCAAGCTTGCTTTTACCATACAGGCTTTCAGGGGCGGGGGCATCGAACTCATTATAGGGGTGGTGGCTCGCCTTGGCAAACACATCATCGGTGGAGAACTGCACCATCTTGGCCCCCAGCGCATCGGCGGCAAGGGCCAGGTTGCGGGGGGCCAGGGCGTTGACGCGGTAAGCGCGGTCGGGGTCCGTCTCGCAGCCGTCCTCATCATTAAAGCCGGTGCAGTTGATGATGACATCCGGGCGGTTGGCATCCGCAAAGGCGCGGACTTCGGCGGGGACAGTCACATCCACTTCCGCCACATCGGTGGCGATCAGCTGGTATTTTTCGCGGTCAAGCCGTGTACACAGCGCCTGACCAAGATGGCCGTTGGCACCGCTGATCCAAACTTTGAGCATTGCTGTTTTCCTCCATCTGGAACGGGGCAGTAGAGCACCCCGGAATTCTTCTCATACGCGGTTTTATTATAGCCCTGCTGGTTGAGAAGTGCAATGCGTTTTGCCGGATTTGGCGAAAAAAAGCGGCGGGATCAGCCTACATCCGTTACGGCAACATTGCTTACCAGGTCGTAGCTGGTTTTGGTGTTCCAGTCGCGGCGGATGACGGCTTCGGCGGTCAGGGCGGTGTTATCGTACAGGATGCTCCACTGGGTATTGCTGGTCACATCCTGCGGGTTGGGGGCCTGAGAGGCCGCCTGCAGGGCCTGCCAGGCAATTTCCCGGTCAATATTGCCTGCATTGGCATCTAGGATTTCCTCGATGGCATCATAGCGCTCCCGGCCATGGCCGTAAACGCCGTTGCGCTGGTTGGGCAGAACGTTATCCTTGTACATGACAAAGAAGTTGGTTACGCTGCGGCTGGGGGTAACGGTCAGGGGGCGGGCAGGGTCATTGCAGTCGTATTCCAGCACGCGGCCATCACCGGAAGCATCGGTGATATAGAAGTGGTAATCCCGCCCGCTGGAAGCGAACATATCATATTTGCTCAGCAGCTCTACAGCTTCGGCTGTGGTGGCGGCGCGGTCCAGCACCAGGCGGATGGCAAGGGTGGTAGCGATCATCGGCTTGCCGGTCTGCTGGTAGGTGGGGTCACTGTCCAGCGTGAGAACGGCGATAGAAACGCCTTTTTCATTCATGCCGTCCAGGCAGATGAACGGCGCGGTGAGGGTTGCCAGCTTTTTGGCCATGCTCGCGTCCGGCGTGTTGGCGTTGATGTTATCCAGTGCGGCAAAGGCGACCGAGGCGTAACCGTCCTTGGGGGTGCAGTAGACCAGCATGGCGGAGGTATCGTTCTTGAAATCATAGTTGCGGCCCATCAGGGTGTGGCCGTCCGTGCCCTGGGTGCAGAACACGCTGCAGCCAAAGTTTGGGGCTTTCATATGGATGGGCAGGTAGGGCAGGGCTTCGGCCAGAATGGCATTGATCATGCTCTGGTTATCGGTAATGCCGCGGTCGATCAGGCGGTCGAGATCATACGCATAGTCAATATCCATGCGGTAGAGGTTATAGTTTTCGTAATCGGTCAGTTTGCGGATGCTGTGGATGCTTTTGAGCCGGGTAAAGTACACCCCGCCGCCAACGGCGGCGGCGATGATGACCACGGCAACCAGAGCGGAAATGATCCATTGAATCGCTTTCATCTTTTTCTCCTGTTCATGACGGGTTGGCGGACAAACGGGGGCGGTGCTGGCTGATTATGCTTTTACGGAATCCGGCAGCGGGAAGGAAAAGCGCATGGCAAGCGCTTTGAACAGCTCCTGCATGACCTGCACGGCAATGGCGCGGATATCCAGCTTGGCGATAAAATCCAGCACCTGCTTTTGCTCTGCGGCGGGCACCGCGTAAGCGTTTAAACTCATGGAAAGGAAGCGGGCCAGCTTTTTTTCCAGCGTAAAGTATTTATCGCACGGGCGGGACATATAGCCCCGCATCATGCCCGCAGAGCCGATCTCCAGTTCATAGAAGTCGCTTTCGGTATAACCGGGCAGGTAGGGGCCGAAAATGCGGTACAACTCGCTGGAGGTGTGCTGGTAGATATACTCGGACGCTTCGGTGTGGCTGTAGGCTTCCAGGTAGATATCCCGCAGGTTCTCGTTCAGCTCGGTCAAAGCCAGCTGGATGCTGGTCTCCACCGCGTACACATAGACCGGCGGCAGCTTTTGGCCTGCGATCTGGCCCGCCATATCAAACTGACTGCCGAACATGAATTTGACCAGCTCCACCAGAACGCCATCCTTGGTGCGGAACACATTCTGGAAGGTACTGATGCTGACATCGGCTTCCTTGACAATTTCGGCAACAGTGGTGCGGGTATAGCCTTTTTCCAGAAAGAACCGAACACAGGCCGTTAAAATGCGGCGCTTGGCGTCGGCGCTGTCATATCGTCTGGGCATTAGAATCACGCTTTCTGTATTGGTTTATATGCCAATTATAGCATTTGGATGCAGCGGGAACAAGTGGCCGGGATGGAGAAGATTTGGGCGGATATTTGGTGATATTGGATATCGGTTTTGATTGGGGTAGCATAACCAAGCGATATAAAAATTGAAAAAGGGATGCAGTTCTTTTCCGGTTGGCGGGCGCACGATGTGCGCCCCCTACGGGGAGCGCGCCAGATTACGGTTGATTTTTACGGCAAAACAAAAAGCCCGCACCCATACGGGTGCGGGCCAGAAAAGCTGAAAAGGTCAGAAATTACTTATTCTTCTCTTCATCCAGGCGGTCGAGCAGATCCCAGACGCCGAGCATATACTGGATGCCGAGGGCACGGTCATACTTGCCGTAGCCGGGGCGGCAGTTGCCGGGGCCTTCCTCCCACAGCTGACGGCCGTGGTCGGGGCGGATATAGCCCTCAAAGCCGTTGTCGTGGTAAGCGCGCAGGATCTCGATGATGCCGGTCTCACCGCAGCAATCGCGGTGGGCAGCCTCAGAGAAGTCACCGTTATCAAAGTGATGGATGTTGCGGATGTGAGCGAAAGCGATGCGGTCGCAGTGCTTGCGGACGATCTCGGCAACATTGTTGTTGGGGTTGGCGTTCAGGCTGCCGGAGCACAGAGTCAGGCAGTTGTACGGATCATCCACCATGGACAGGAAGCGGTCGATGCTCTCGGCGTCCACCAGCAGGCGGGGCAGGCCGAAGATATCCCATGGGGGATCGTCCATATGGATGGCCATCTTGATGTCGCACTCGCGGCAGGTGGGCATGAGGGCTTCCAGGAAGTACTTCAGATTCTCCCACAGCTTCTCCTTGGTGACAGGGGCATAGGCCTTAAACAGCTCGTCCAGCTTAGCCATACGCTCCGGCTCCCAGCCGGGGAAGGTCATGTGGTACTTCTCGGTGAAGTCCAGGATATACTTGGCCATAGCCTTGTAATCGTCCTTGATCATATCCTTCTGATAGAACAGGGCGGTGGAGCCATCACCGACAGGGTGGAACAGGTCAGTGCGGGTCCAGTCAAAGATAGGCATGAAGTTATAGCAGATAACCTTAACGCCAAACTTGGACAGGTTGCGGATGCACTGCTTGTAGTTTTCGATATACTGGTCGCGGGTAGGCAGGCCGATCTTGATATCGTCATGGACGTTCACAGATTCAACAACGTCGCCGTTGAAGCCGTAAGCGTGGATCTGATCCATGACTTCCTTGATCTCGTTCTCTTCCCAAATCTCACCGGGCATTTTGTGGTGCAGAGCCCAAACAATGCTGGTAACGCCAGGAATCTGCTTGATGTCGCTGAGGGTGATGGGGTCGTTGTCCTCACCATACCAGCGCCAACCCATTTGCATAGGCATAAGTGTGTTCCTCCTTGATTGTTGTTTATCTGGGGCAATCTTGGATTCCGAGTCAATACGGGGTTTCCCCGGAATGCCTTTTGGTTACGCCTTCATTAAGCGTTGACAGCGTCGTGCAGGGTCTTGCGGACAGCGCCGGGGCCTGCGATCTCAGCCTTGAAGTAAGCCTTGACCTTGTCGGCCAGAACGGTCTTGGTCAGGTCAGAGCCAAAGATGGAAGCATTGCTCAGGATGCTGTCCAGCTGGTCGGTGCAGCTGTCGGGAGCACCGAACTTGATGGTAGCCAGCTTAGCCTGCAGGTCATCCTTCAGGGGGTCTGCAGAAACTTCAAATGCGTTGCCGTTGTCATCAACAGCCAGCAGGTAACGCAGCCAGCCAGCAATGGCCAGCGGGATGGACACCAGGGTGTTCAGGTCGCGGCCTTCAGCAACATAGCTCTTGATGGTCTCGCCAAAGCGGATGCCGACTTTCTGGGAAGTATCGGTAGCGATACGCTGCGGGGCGTCCGGCATGAACGGGTTGGGCAGGCGCTGCTCAACAACTTCATCGATGAATGCCTTGGGCTCCAGGATGCCGGGGTTGACCACAACGGGCAGGCCTTCAACATAGCCCAGGCGCTTGATGAGGGCAACGATATCGGCATCCTTCATCTCGTCGCAGATCAGGGTGTAGCCCAGCATGCAGCCGTAAACGCTCATGGCGGTGTGCAGCGGGTTCAGGCAGGTGGTGACCTTCATGCGCTCGGTCTTGTTGACGGTGTCGCGGTCGGTCATATAGACGCCGGCCTTTTCCAGCGGGGGACGGCCATTGGGGAACTTGTCCTCAACAACCAGGTACTGCGGGCGCTCTGCGTTGACAAAGGCAGCAATGAACGTGTTCTTGCTGGTAACGATGGGCTCCATATCCTCGATGTTATCCTTGACCAGCTGCTCTTCCACGATCTTGTGGGGGCGCGGGGTGATCTTGTCGATCATGGACCAGGGGAATGCGATCTTGCTCTCGTCTTCCAGGTAAGCGATGAAGTCCTGGCCGACATAGCCCTTTTCAGCCCATGCCTTGGCAACGGTCATCACGCTGGACTGCAGCTTTTCGCCGTTGTGGGAGCAGTTGTCCATGCTGACAACAGCCAGCGGGGCGGCACCAGCCTGGAAACGCTCGAACAGCAGGGCAGCGACCATGCTCATGGCGTGGCGTGCGTGTGCCGGACCTTCGTCGATATCAGCCTGCACAACGGGCATCAGGCTGCCATCGGGACGGTACAGGGCATAGCCCTTCTCGGTGATGGTGAAGGAGATCATCTGCAGGCCGGGATCGGTGAAGATCTCCTTGAAGCGTGCCATCATGGCAGCGTCAGAAGAATCAGCGCGCAGGCCCTCGGCAACAGAACCGATGATCTCGCGGCTGGTGGAGCCATCCGGGTTCAGGGTGACCATCATGGTCAGATTGTCGAACGGGGTGTAGATCTTATCAATGATGTCATAGTCAAAGGTATCGGCTGCAATGATGCCGCGGTCCTGCAGACCTTCGTTCAGCAGGCGCTGCTGGAGAGCTGCGATAAAGCCGCGGAAGATGTTGCCTGCGCCAAAGTGGACCCAAACCGGATGCTCCTTGGTTTTGGCAGTCATAGCTTCATGGTCAAAGGCGGGCAGCTTAACGCCCAGGGCTTCCCATTCAGCCTTCTGGTTCTTGATGGATGCAGCGTTCATTTTCATGGCGAAACACTCCTTCAGATTTTGTTTTGTGATATCTTCGGTGGCCTTGCTTTGCAGCCCGGCCGGTGTTGTTCATTCAAACCGTGGATAAGTATAACCCTTATTTTTTGCAAATTAAATTGGCGTAATTGCTTGAAAGATTGCAAAAATTGCGGTACTATGAAAGTGGAAAGAGAGATGACAGGATTATGGCAGAAAACAGCTTTCAACCCTTTACACGGCGGCAGACCATGATCCGCCGGGATTTTGAAATTTACCGCTACCGCTACATGGATGAAGTGGAGCTGCACCACCACGATTTTTATGAAATCTACATGCTTTTGCGCGGCAGTGTATCTTATACGGTCGAAAACCGCATCTTCCACATGCGCGCGGGGGATCTGATGCTGATCAGCCCGCTGGAGCTGCACCAAGCGCGGGTTGACAGCAATGATGAACCTTACGAGCGCATTGTGCTGTGGGTGGACCGCGGGTATCTGGAATCCCTTTCCAGCCCGCACACCAGCCTGACCCGCTGCTTTGACACCACGGTGCCCGGCCATACCAATCTGCTGCGCCTGCCCGGCCCCCGCAGCGCCGAGATGCGCCGTGAGCTGGACAAGCTGCGCAGCCTGCACATGCAGGAAAGTTATGGCAGCGACCTGCTGGCCGTTTGCAGCCTGGTGGAGCTGATGGTTGCCATCAATCAGAGCGCGGCGGACCGCAGCATGCAGAGCGCGCTTTCGGCCGATATGGCGTCTGACCGGGTGGTGGACGGGGTATTGAGCTACATCAACGAGCACTACAGCGAAGCCCTGACGCTGGATGCGCTGGCAGAGCGCTTTTTTATCAGCAAGTACCATTTGCTGCGCAAGTTTGAAGCGCAGGTGGGCACCACGGTGCACCGGTATATCCTGCAAAAGCGGCTGCTGAACGCCAAGCAGCTTTTGGCCGGCGGGCTTGCCCCCAGTGAAGTCTGCACCTACTGCGGGTTTGGGGATTACGCCAACTTTTACCGCGCGTTCCGCGCGGAATACGGCACCACGCCCCGGCAGTATGTACAGAGTTTGCGTGGGTAAAGTTCAAAAAACTGTCGTTATTGGTATTATAGCATACCCTGCCAATGGCTACAATAGGCGATTTTTCGAAAATTTTGGCAGGCAGTGCAGCAGCCGTGCTGCACCGCTGCACGCAAGGTCAAGTTTTCACTTTCCTTTTGCGACAAAATAGCGTACAATGGGGGCAGCTGTTTTTGGGGGTATCAGGTACACCTTAACAGCTAAATCGGGAGGTGGGCAGATGAACCAGCCAGACCCACAGCGCCGCATTGCGGGCGGGGTCGAATATGAATTGACGCGCCGCCGGGTGCGCAACCTGAACATACGGGTCCGCACGGATGGCAGTGTAGCCGTCAGCGCGCCGCGCCGGGTACCCTTGAGCAGTGTGGACGCTTTTGTGGCGGCGCATGCCGGATGGGTTGCCGCGGCGCAGGGCCGGATGGCGGTCCACATGGCAAACCGTGCCGCCGAACCGCCGCTGCCGAGCAAAGCCATCGCCCTGCACCAGATGCAGGCACTATGTGCGCAGTATTACCCGCTGTTTGCCGCCACCTGCCCGCGCGGAGAAATGCCCCGCATCGCGGTGCGGGACATGAGCACCCGGTGGGGGAGCTGCTCCCTAAAAACAGGAACGCTGTGTTTTGCCCTGCGGCTGTGTGTGATGCCGCTGCCCGCGCAGGAATATGTGGTGGTACACGAGTTTTGCCACTTTGCCCACCCCAACCACAGCCCGGCTTTCTGGGCCGCCGTGGCCAGGGTGATGCCGGACCATAAAGCACGGCAGGCGCTGCTGAAAGGGAGATAGTACCATTATTTGGTTTCCATTCCCCATATATTGGCTGCCGTGATTGAAGAGTTCTATCGAACAGGTTCTAATTATTGCGTGCTTCTACTCTTTACCCACAGCATGTGGCGCATATCCCACCCGATATTTTTGAGCCGCGCCACACGCGGCGATCCACCAACATTATTCTTTTTTCTTTATTCTTTTCTAAACCGCTTTTTATTCTGCTTTTTATTCTTTTTTAATTCAAATTTAATACCGAGGAGGCGATCTGCACTTTGTCAGATTCCAAACGCTACTCCACGCTGGTGAACAACACCATCCTGTTTGCCATTTCCAACTTTGGCTCCAAAATCATCAGCCTGATTATTCAGCCATACCTGAGTTACGCGCTGGCCAGCCCGGATGTGATGGGTGTGACCAGCCTGATGCAGTCGGTGGCCAACCTGCTGATTCCGGTGGTCAGCCTGGGCGTCAGCTTTGCGGTGATCCGGTTTGGCCTGGACCGCAAGGTGGATAAATCCAGCGTATTCATGAACGGCCTTGCCACCATCCTGCTGGGCTTTGCCTTAATGGCGATCTGCTGGCCGCTGGTGCGGCTGATCCCCAATGCGGCGGATTATCTGGTTCTGATTTACGCCTGTGTATTGATGAGCTGCCTGCGCACGCTCTGCACCCAGTTCATCCGTTCCCGCATGCTGAACCGTCTGGTTGCGGTGGATGGCGTTTTGACTTCCGCCACGCTGCTTGGGTTCTATTATCTGTTCCTGGATGTGCTGGATTTGGGCGCGAACGGCTACCTGCTTGCCATGGCCTGTTCGGATGCGCTTTCGGCAATCTTTGTTTTTATTGCCGGGCACTGCCACCAGTATTTCAGTTTCAAAAAGTTCAACAAAGCCCTTTGGAAGGACATGCTGCGTTATTGCATCCCCATGATCCCGGCTTCCATCAGCTTTTGGATCATCAACGCTTCGGACCTGTTCTATGTACAGGGCATGTGTGACGGCATTGACGGCAAAAGCAGCACCTGGTGGGTGGGCCTGCTGAAAGCCGGGTATTATCTGCCGCAGATCATTACCATTGTGGGGCAGATTTTTTATGAGGCATGGCAGCTTTCGGCTGTGACAGAGGAATCCGAGCGTTCGGCGTTCTTCAGCAAGGTGTTCCGGGTATATGCGGCGGTCATGTTCTGCTGTGTGGCGGGCGTCATCTGGCTGTGCCAGCCCATGATGCACGTTTTCCGCGAGGATTACTTCCTTGGCTGGCAGTTTGTGCCGTTCCTGACACTGGCTTCCATGTGCACCTGCCTGAACAACTTCCTGAACAGCGTGTATGTGGTATACAAGCGGTCCACCAGTTCGTTCTACACCATGTTGGTAGGTGCCGTGGTTAATCTGGTTCTGAACTTTTTGTTCATCCGCTGGTTTGGGCCGTGGGGCGTTACGATGGCAAGTTTCATCTCCCTGCTGATTGTTTTCCTGCTGCGTGCTTACTCCACCCACGGGCTGCTGGAGATCGACTTTCACCCCGCCTGGATGCTGCTGAACCTGGGGCTGATCTTTGTGGAGATTGCCATGCTGTTCAAGCTGGAGCACTGGGTGCTGCCGGTCACGGTGCTGACCTTTGCCATCTGCCTGCTGAACTTTCGCGAGGTGTTTGCCATGGTGGAAAAGCTGCTGGGCATGGTTCTGCACCGCCGCAAAAAATCAAATTAAGTTTTAAACAAGTTTTGTTTTTCTTGTTGAAAGATTGCCCGTGCGTCGTGCACGGGCTTTTTTCTTTTCCGTTTTGTGGGCGGTTCTATTATATCGTGCCGCACTATGATATAATACGGGTGTGGTATTGGATGATCGGGTGAACATGGTATCCAGGGTGCCGTCCGTCAAGTACCGCGGCTTTTTTATCAACGATGAATGGCCCGCCTTTGGCAACTGGGCCAAGACCCATTTTGGCAGCATGAACGCCGCCTGCTATGCGCCGGTATTTGAGCTGCTGCTGCGCATGAAAGGCAACTACCTGTGGCCTGCCATGTGGAATTCCAATTTCAGCCTGGACGGCCCTGGGCTGGAAAACGCCGTACTGGCGGACGAACTGGGTGTGGTGATGAGCACCTCCCACCACGAACCCTGTATGCGCAGCGGGCAGGAATACAGCATGGTGCGGGGCAGGGGTTCCATTTACGGCGATGCCTGGGATTACATTGCCAACCCAGAAGGCATTACCCGCTTTTGGCGCGACGGCCTGACCCGCAACAAAGATTTTGAGAACGTCATCACTCTTGGCATGCGCGGCGAAAATGACACTGCCATTATGCAGCACGCCACGCTGGAAGAGAACATTCAACTGATCCGCAATGTGCTGAAAACCCAGAACCAGCTGATCCGGGAGATTATTAACCCGGATGTCAGGCAGGTGCCGCGGCAGATCGTTTTCTTCTCAGAAACCGAAGAGTTCTTTTACGGCAACAAGGAAACGCCGGGCCTAATCGGTGATCCGGAACTGGACGGCGTGACCCTGATGCTGAGCGACAACAACCACGGCTCCACCCGCACGCTGCCAAGCCCGGAAATGCGCAGCCACCCCGGCGGGTACGGCATGTACTACCACATGGACATGCACGGCGGGCCCCACTCATTTGAATGGGTGGGTGCCACCTACCTGCCCAAAGTGTGGGAGGAGATGACTGCCGCTTACGAATACGGCGTGCGGGAGATCTGGGTAACGAACATCGGTGATATTGGCACACAGGAGTTCGGGCTTTCCTACTTCCTGGACCTGGCTTATGATATTGACGTCTGGGGCGGACAGGATGCTGCCATTACCACCCGGTACACCGCACAGTGGGTGCGCCGCAACTTTGGCGCGGCTTTTGCACCGGCGGACCTGCCCCGTATTGAGGGCATCATCACCGACTACACCCGCCTGCTGGCCCGCAGAAAGCACGAGAAGATGGGGGAGAACACCTACCACCCGACCCATTACGGCGAGGCGGAGGAAGTGCTGCAAATTTCTGAGCATATCCTTACCGAATGTGATGCGCTGAAAACCGCCTGCCCGCAGGAGAACCTGAGCGCTTTTATCTCGCTGATCTACTTCCCGGCGTGCGGCACGGCCAATTTGATGAAGATGTGGATCCTGACCGGGCGCAACCATCTGTACGCCAAACAGAACCGCGTTGCCACCAACCGGCTGGCCGATGAAGTGCAGGCCTGCATTGAAGCAGACGAAGCGCTGGTGAACGAATACCACACCGTGGACGGCGGCAAGTATTACGGGTTCGGGTTATCGGAGCACATCGGCTTTGTGTACTGGAACGATGAGGACAACAAGCTGCCCATCCGGATGTACATCACTCCGGCCAACCGACCGCGGATGATCGTATCCCGCGTGGAAGATACCGAGTACGCCACCGGCTTTTGGTGGAATGGCCGCAAGCCGCAGGTATGGCAGGACTTTTTGCGGCCGGATGTCAGCCAGGTTGCGTTTGACGTTGCCTGCGGCAGCAAGTGCCCCATCAGCTGGCACATTGAGACCGACTGCCCCTGGATGCAGTTCAGCTGCACCGGCGGCACCGTGGCCGAAAATCAGCGCGTGACCCTGACGATTGACCGCAGCCAGATCACCGGCAAAGCGGCTGGACAGTTCGCTGTGGTGAATGAGCATATCCAGGAGGGGACCGGTGCGGCCAACATCATTGTGGAAGTGGACAATACGCCGGTCAGTTACCCCAAAGGAACTTTTGTGGAAGCCAACGGCTGCATTGCCATGGAAGCACAGCACTACACTGCCAAGCGGGATGTTCCCGGCGGCGGCTTTGCGCTGCTCAAGCCGTATGGCCGCCTGGGCACCGCGCTGAAAGTGTTCCCGGCTACCGCCAACTTTGAAAACAGCGAAGAGCGCCCCTATCTGGAATATACGTTTGCTGCGGCAAAAGACGGAAACTATCATGTACAGTTCCATATGTCCGCCACCACACCGGTCACCTTTGAGCCAAAGCAGTATATCGGTTATTCGGTCAATGGCGGAGCGGTGCAGGTTGTAAACACCGTGCACGAGGAGAACCGACCGTTCTTTGGCAGCGAACAGTGGTACGCCGAGGGCTTTGCCAATGTAAAGCTGACCGAGGCCGTCATCCTGTGTCATGCGGGGGTCAACACACTGCGCTTTTATGCGGTCAGCCCGGCCATCATTCTGGAAAAGATCGTGCTTTGGCCGGACGGCACCACCCTGCCGGAATCCTACCTTGGCCCGCGGGAGAGTTACCGCTGCTGACGCAGCCAAGGCCAGCATAAAGCCAACAACAGATAAGTTCGAGGTATTGATATGAGTTCTACTATTTGCGCCCTTGCCACCCCACCGGGGGCAGGCGGCATTGCGGTCGTTCGGGTATCCGGACCGGAAGCGTATGCGGTGGTGGGGGAGATCTTCACCCCGCGCAACCCGGCAAAGCGGGTTGCGGAAGCCAAAGGCTACACCGCCATGCTGGGGCATTACCATCTGCGGGGTGAGGAGATGGATGAGACCATCGCCCTGTTTTTCCGCGCGCCGCACAGCTACACTGGTGAGGATGTGATCGAGCTTTCAGTCCACGGCGGCAACGCCATGGCCCAGGGCCTGCTGGAAGCGCTGTACCTGGCCGGTGCTGCGCCCGCCGGCCCCGGCGAGTTTACCCGCCGCGCACTGGAAAACGGCCGCATGAGCCTGACCCAGGCCGAAGCCGTGATGGAGATCATCTCCGCCGAAGGGCGGCAGGGGGCAGCGCTGGCAAAGTCCGCTTTGGACGGCGCGCTGGCACGGCGCATTGCGGGCATCCAGGCCGCTTTGCAAACGCTGGCTGCCCACCTGACCGCCTGGATTGACTACCCGGAGGAGGATGTGCCGGAGGTATCGCAGGCAGAGCTGATCGCCACACTGAGCGAGCAGAAGGACACGCTGGACCAGCTGATTGCCGGGTACGGGGCCGGGGCGGTTTTGCGCCGCGGGGTGGACTGTGTGCTGCTGGGCCGCCCCAATGTAGGCAAAAGCACCCTGCTGAACCTGCTGGCCGGGTTTGACCGCGCCATTGTGACCCCCATTGCGGGCACCACCCGCGATGTGCTGGAGCAGGCCGTGATGCTGGGGGATACCGGCATCCGGCTGAACCTGTTTGACACCGCCGGTGTGCGGGATGTGGGGGAACACGGCGATGCTGTGGAAGCCGAGGGCATCCGCCGCAGCTGGAAAAAGCTGGAGGAAGCCGGGCTGGTGCTGGCCGTGTTCGACCTGGCCGCCCCGCTGAATGAGGAAGACCTGGAAATTGCACGCCGCTGCCAGGGCCGCCCTGCGCTGGCCATCCTGAACAAGCAGGATCTGGCCGGGCAGGGGGAAGCATTCACTGCCGCACAGCAGCAGTTAGCGCCTTACTTCAAGGCCATCATTCCGCTGACCGCGCGGGACGCCGCCAGCCTGCAGCCTTTGTGTCAGGCGGTCGCCCAACTGCTGGGCACCGCCAACCTGGACCCCAACGCTGCCGCGCTGTGCAGCGCCCGCCAGCTGAGCGCCGCCAAAGAAGCCCGCGATGCCCTGGCCGAAGCCCTGAACAGCCAGGAGGACGGCTTTGGGCTGGATGCTGCCGGGGTGTGCATCAGCGATGCGCAGCGTGCCCTTGCCCGCCTGACCGGTGAGGATGCCACCGAAGCTACCATTGACGAAGTGTTTTCTACCTTCTGTGTGGGCAAATAACCCACCTGTTCTTCTGCGTTCCAAGAGCGCCTGTTTACCCGCTATTTTCTGCGGGGGCAGGCGCTCTTTTATTGTGTTCCGGGCGCGGCTGTGATACAATGAAGTGACGAAAATTTCTTCCATCAAAGAGTTTTGATTTGAGGCATAGAGATTATGGATTTTTTGGGAAATTATGATGTGGTCGTGGTGGGTGCCGGACACGCCGGAATTGAAGCCGCCCATGCGGCAGCCATGCTTGGAGCCAAGACGGCGATCTTTACGTTGACATTGGATTTTATCGGCAACATGCCCTGCAACCCGTCCATTGGCGGCACAGCCAAGGGGCATCTGGTGCGGGAAATCGATGCGCTGGGCGGTTTGATGGGCATTGCAGCGGATGCCACCTTTTTGCAGAGCCGGATGCTGAACCGCGGCAAAGGCCCCGCGGTACACAGCCTGCGCGTACAGACTGACCGCAAGCGCTACCACATGTGGATGAAGCACGCGCTGGAACTGACCCCCAACCTGGAGATTCACCAGGCGGAGATCGTGCGGCTGGATGTGCAGAACGGCCATGTGTGCGGGGTGGTAACGGCGCTGGGCGGCTATTACAGCTGCAAGTGCGTGGTGATTGCCACCGGCACAGCGCTGGGCGGGCGCATTTTTGTGGGCGAAGCCCACTATGACGGCGGCCCGGACGGCACCCATGCGGCCACCGCGCTGACCAAGGATCTGACGGCCCACGGTGTGCCGCTGCGCCGCTTCAAGACCGGCACCCCGGCCCGCGTACACCGCCGCAGCATTGACTTCAGCAAATTGGACTGCCAGCCCGGCGACCCGGACGAGCTGCTGCAGCCGTTCAGCTTTATGACCCACAAGCCGATGCACAACAAGGTGGACTGCTACATTGCTTACACCAACCCGGAGACCCACAAGGTCATCCTGGACAATCTGAGCCGCTCGCCGCTGTACGGCGGGGACATTCAGGGTGTCGGCCCGCGGTACTGCCCTTCGATTGAAGATAAGGTGGTGCGCTTTAAGGGCAAGGAACGCCACCCGGTGTTTGTGGAGCCCTGCGGCGAGGACACCGAGGAGATGTACCTGCAGGGGATGAGTTCCTCTTTGCCGGAAGCCGTGCAGAATGCCATGTACCGCACCATCAAGGGGTTTGAGAACCTGGAGATCATGCGCCCGGCTTATGCCATCGAGTATGACTGTGTGGACCCCACCAGCATGCTGCCCACGCTGGAAAGCAAAGTGATCGGCGGCATGTACGGGGCAGGGCAGTTCAACGGAACTTCCGGCTATGAGGAAGCCGCCGCGCAGGGCCTGCTGGCCGGCCTGAACGCCGCCCGCCAGGCTCTGGGCAAGAGCGAGCTGGTGCTGGCACGGCATACTTCCTATCTTGGCACGCTGGTGGACGACCTAGTAACCAAGGGCGTGATGGACCCCTACCGCATGATGACCAGCCGCAGCGAGTACCGCCTGAGCCTGCGGCAGGACAACGCCGATGAGCGCCTGACCCCCATTGGCCGGGAATACGGCCTTGTGGATGACACCCGCTGGGCGGCGTTCACCCACGACATGGAAGTGAAAAAGGCCGAGCTGCATCGGCTGGAAACCACCAAAGTACCGCTGGCGGAGCTGCGCACCGTTGCCCCGCCGGAAGTGCTGGAAACGCTGGGTGAATCCGGCGGCACGGCGGCGGAGCTGCTCAAGCGGCCCGGCGTACACTATGAGCTGCTGGCCAAGGTGATTGGCCGCGGGCAGGATGTGAGTGCTGCCATGGCCTTGCGCATTGAAACCGAGATCCGCTATGCCGGTTATATTGCCCGTGAGCAGCGCGCTATCCACGAGGTACAGCGCCATGAAAATGTGGTGATCCCCGATGACTTTGATTACGCCCCGCTGGAAACCGTGACGCTGGAAGCCCGCGAAAAGCTGGCGAAGATTCGCCCCCGCACGCTGGCACAGGCCGGACGCATTCCTGGTGTAAGCCCCAGCGACCTGGCCCAGCTGAGCATTGCCCTGATGAAAGCAGGGAAGACTGCGGCGGCAGAATAAGGGGCGGGATACTCATTTTTAATTAAAAAAGAATAGAGAATAATGAATAATTGTTGTGTGATGCCCACGGCATCACATTTTAATTAAGTCAGCTGTTCCGGAAAAAATTATGGTCGCTCCATCGCAGCCAACCTATTTTATTTGCGCCGCAGTGGGCGGCGCACCGACATTGTTCTTTATTCATTATTATTTATTATTTTTATAAAGGAGCTTATATGATCGATAAAGAACGCCTTGCACAAAAATGTTCCACGTGGAACATTGTGCTGAGCGGTGCCCAGCTGGACCTGCTGGACCGCTATGCGGAAATTCTGGTGGATTACAACCAGAAGGTGAACCTGACGGCCATCACCAGCCCGGAGGGCATTGAGGACCGCCACTTTGCGGACAGCCTGCTGTTTGCTGCCCAGCCGGAAGTAACCGGCAAACTGGTGGACGTTGGCACCGGGGCAGGGTTCCCCGGTGTGGTGGCAAAAATTTTCAAGCCGGATTTGCAGCTGACCCTGATGGAGCCCACCGGCAAGCGGGTGGACTTTTTGAAGTACCTGTGCGGGGAACTTGGCCTGACGGGGGTAGAGTTTGCCAAGGAGCGCGCAGAGGAAGCCGCCCGCAAAATCTGGCGTGAACAGTTTGATATCGCCAGCGCCCGTGCGGTAGCCGCCCTGCCGGTGCTGTGCGAATACTGCCTGCCGCTTGTGCGGGTTGGCGGGGTGTTCATTGCAATGAAAGGCCCTGATGCGGATGCTGAGTTGGGCGGTTCCGCTGCCGCCCTGAAAAAGCTGGGCGGTGCCTACGGCGATACCCGCGCGTTCACCCTGCCGGACGGCAGCGAGCGGCGGCTGGTGGTTTGCAAAAAGATTTCGCAAACGCCGACAGCTTACCCCCGCAACGGCGGAAAAATTGCAAAAAAGCCTCTTTAATTTAACAAAACTCCGGGTTTTACCTCGAATTGCGGCGAACGAATTTTCTTTCTAACCGGTTTGGCCTGTGCTATGCTTTTGATAAAAGGCAAGCACAGGCTTTTTTATTGCCTGTGCGGGGGAGGGAGAAGCCATATGTCCAAACCGGATAAAAAAGCCGCCAATCAGAAACCCGGCAAAATTGTTTTACTGCCGGTGGAGCAGATCGAGCCATCGCCGTTCCAGGCGCGCACCGCCTTTGATGAAACCGAGATTGCGGCGCTGGCTGTCAGCATTTTACAGAACGGGCTGCTGCAGCCCATCAGCGTGCGCAAGACAGGCTACCACAAGTACCAGCTTGTGGCAGGGGAGCGGCGGCTGCGGGCCTGCCGCCTGGCGAAGCTGGAACGCATCCCGGCCATCATTCAGGACTTTGACGACAGCGAAACCGCTGCGCTGGGGCTGCTGGAAAATTTACAGCGCGCCCAACTGGATGCCTTTGATGCGGCAAGGGGCATCCGGGAGGTGATCCGGCTTTGGAACTGCACCCAGGCCGAAGCTGCACGCCGCCTGGGGTTAAGCCAGCCCGCGCTGGCCAACAAGCTGCGCTTACTTACCCTGACCACCGCCCAGCAGCAGCTCTGCACCTCTGCCGGTCTGACCGAGCGCCACGCCCGCGCTGTACTGCGCCTGCCGGAAAGCCGCCGCACCGCCGCGCTGGAAAAGATCGCACGGGACAAACTGAGTGTGCGGGAAGCCGACCGTCTGGTGGACGCCATGCTGGCTGCCCCCAAAGACACCCCCGGCCCTTGCCGCAGCACGGTGCCGATGGTGGGGGATGTGCGGCTGTTTGTAAACACCTTACAGCACGCGGTTGACCTGATGACCCAGCGGGGCATTCCCGCCGTGACCAGCTGTGAGCAAGCGGATGGATTTTTGGAATACACGGTACGCATCCCCACCGCTACCCCTGCACCGCTGCCCGTGCCCAACACGCTGCCGGCGTGCCATGAGCCGGAGATGCCGAGCGGGGAAGGAAGCAGCCTTGGGGAAGAGGATGAGTTAGTTAGGAGTTAGGGGGAGGAGTTAGGAGTTTGGGCGAATGCGAAATTAGGAATTAGAAATGAGGAATTGGAGGTAGGGTGGAGGCATAAGATTAGGTTCGTGGCTGTCCGTGGATTATATATGATTTTCGGGGATGGCTGGATGGACACATAAAATATTTGTGATGAACTTGCAATTTTCTGGTAGGGCGGGGATAAACCATTCCCTACAAGTGCATTTTATAATGGGCAATCAACATTTACTATACATTCCACCCGTAGGCCACACATCGTACGCTCGCCACTGTACTTCGAATGACGCGGTGAAATATATAGGCAAAGGCTCATCGTCCCCTACAAATTGACGTCAGGCACATCACAAAATTTATAATGCACAAGCAAGGTTGCGGCGGGATGAAGGGCGTCCCGCCCTACAGGACAATTTCTATGTTTGCAGCGCATAATAAACATTTTGCACGCCTTACCAATGCAGTTTTCTTGTTATATATTTAGGGGCACACTGTCTCTTCCTGCGCTTTTTCCCCCCAGAATGTTCCACGTGGAACATTCCGGGGGGATTTTTTGTGTTTTTGGGGGTTAGGACTTCCACAAAAGAGGCTGCTGTGTTATAATAAATAAGTTCTTAGCGGTTCCAAACGATACATGGAGGGTAAAATGGCAAAAGTAATTGCAATCGCAAACCAAAAGGGCGGCGTTGGCAAAACGACCACCTGCGTCAACCTTTCTTCCTGCGTGGCTGCGCTGGGCAAAAAGGTTCTCGTGGTTGACCTTGACCCGCAGGGCAATACCACCTCGGGTTACGGCGTTGCAAAAAAAGGCCAGCAATCCAACATTTACACCTGCCTGATCAACGATGATGACATTCGGCAGGCCATCGTTCACACCAAGTTCAACGCAGACCTGATTGCTTCCAACACGCAGCTGGCCGGTGCTGTGGTGGAGCTGGTGGAGCTGCCCCGGCGCGAAAACCGCCTGCGCAGCATCCTGGCACCGCTGATTCCTTTGTACGATTATGTGTTCATTGACTGCCCGCCCTCGCTGGATCTGCTGACCGTCAACGGTCTTTGCGCCTGCGATACGGTGCTGATCCCCATTCAGTGCGAGTATTATGCGCTGGAGGGGCTTTCGGAGCTGATGAATACCTTAAAGATCGTGCGCAAAAAATACAACCATTACCTGGACATTGAGGGCGTGGTGTTCACCATGTACTCCGGCCGGTTCAACTTAACCATGCAGGTGGTTGCACAGGTCAAAAAGTACTATGGCAACAAGGTTTACAAAACCGTTGTGCCGCGCACCGTGCGTCTTTCGGAAGCGCCCAGTTTTGGTATGCCCATCAATTTTTACGAGCCGAACGGCAAGGGCAGCGAAGCCTATATGGCCATGGCGCGTGAATTTTTGGAAAATAACGAGCGGGAATGACCCTGGTTTTCCTGTTTGGGAAAGGGAAGTGTGTGAATGGCAAAACGCAAATTGGGCGGCCTTGGCAAAGGGCTGGACAGCCTGTTTGAAGACCTGCCCATGACCGAAGATGCTAGCCCGGATCTGACCCGCCTGCCTGTGCGGGAGATTGAGCCGGACCCCGACCAGCCGCGCAAGAACTTTGACGAGGACGCCATGGCGGCCCTGGCAGAGAGCATTGGCGAAAACGGCCTGCTGCAGCCCATTGCGGTGCGCGCCAAAAAGACCGGGCCGGGCTATGTGATCATTGCGGGCGAGCGCCGCTGGCGTGCCGCGCGCATGGCCGGGCTGGATGAAGTTCCGGTTTTGATCAAAGATGTGACCGACGAACAGGCCGCTGCGCTGGCCCTGATCGAGAACTTGCAGCGCGAGGATCTGGACCCCATTGAAGTGGCTGAGGGCTGCAAAAAGCTGATCGAGCGCTATGGCTTAACGCAGGAAGAAGCTGCCAAGCGGCTGGGCAAAAGCCGCAGCGCCATTACCAACGCCATGCGCCTGCTGAACCTGCCGGAGTATGTGCGGGATCAGGTGCGGACAGGGGACATCAGTGCGGGCCATGCCAAAGCGCTGTTAAGCCTTGGCTCACCGGAGCAGATGTCCGCCGCGGCGGACCAGATCATTGCCAAGGACATGAGCGTGCGCCAGGCCGAAGCGTTGTGCCGCAAAATGTCCAAGCCGCCGAAGCCCGCCAAGGAAGAGGATGCCTTTACCCGCCCGGTGCTTGCCGTGGAGGTGGAGGGTGCCCTGAAAGAGACCACCGGCAGCGAAGTGCATGTGGACTACAAGGGCGGCAAGGGCGTGCTGCACATTGCATTTTATTCTGATGCGCAGCTGCAGCAGTTCGCCGGGCTGCTGGGGCAGTATGACCCTGAGCAGGCCGCCGAGGCGGTCGCTCCGTCCGGTGAGGACGAGGCATAACTCTTTCATTTTATCACTTTAGATTTCAGGCATTTGCAAAATTACAAATAGAGGAAAGGATTTTGAATCATGCTGGATATTCGTTTTGTGCGTGAGCACCCCGATGAGGTCAAGGAGAACATTAAAAAGAAGTTTCAGGATGCCAAGCTGCCGCTGGTAGACGAGGTCATCAATCTGGATGCCGAGTACCGCGCCGCCATTGGCGAGGGTGACACCCTGCGCGCCAACCGCAACAAGCTTTCCAAGCAGATCGGCATGCTAATGGGCCAGGCTAAAAAGGACCCCAGCAAGGCCGCCGAAGCCGAGGAGATCAAGAAGCAGGTGACCGCACAGGCTGACCGCCTGAAAGAGCTGGAAACCAAGGAAGCCGAGCTGCAGGACAAGATCCGCGACATCATGTACACCATCCCGCAGATGATCGACCCCAGTGTGCCCATCGGCCCGGACGACAGCTGCAATGTGGAAGTACAGCGCTTTGGCGATCCTGTTGTGCCGGATTATCCCATCCCGTACCATGTTGACATCATGGAAAGCTTTGACGGCATTGACCTGGATGCTGCAGGCCGCGTTTCCGGCAACGGCTTCTACTATCTGCTGGGCGACATTGCCCGCCTGCACGAAGCTGTTCTGGCTTACGCCCGCGATTTTATGATCGACAAGGGCTTCACCTATGTCATCCCCCCGTTCATGATGCACGGCGATGTGGTGAAGGGCGTTATGTCCTTCCCCGAAATGGATGCCATGATGTACAAGATCGAGGGTGAGGACCTGTACCTGATCGGCACTTCTGAGCACACCATGATCGGCCGTTTCATTGACCAGACCCTGGACGGCGCCAAGCTGCCCCTGACCCTGACCAGCTACAGCCCCTGCTTCCGCAAGGAGAAGGGCGCCCACGGCATTGAGGAGCGCGGCATTTACCGCATCCACCAGTTCGAGAAGCAGGAAATGATCGTCGTCTGCAAGCCGGAGGACAGCATGACCTGGTACGACAAGCTGTGGCATAACTCTGTTGAGCTGTTCCGCTCTATGGAGATTCCCGTTCGCCAGCTGGAGTGCTGCTCCGGCGACCTGGCTGACCTTAAGGTGAAGAGCTGCGACATTGAGGCTTGGAGCCCGCGTCAGCAGAAGTACTTTGAGGTTTGCAGCTGCTCCAACCTGGGTGATGCCCAGGCACGCCGTCTGCGCATCCGCTACAAGGATGAGAATGGCAAGACCCAGCTGGCCCATACCCTGAACAACACCTGCGTTGCCCCGCCGCGCATGCTGATTGCTTTCCTGGAGAACCACCTGCAGGCTGACGGCACCGTGACCATTCCGGCTGTTCTGCAGCCGTACATGGGCGGCAAGACCGTGCTGGTACCGAAGGAGAAGTAATTTTCTTTTTGGAGTTGTTTTCCAGCCTTTTTTGAAAAAAGGCTGGGCGAAAAACTTTAATCAGACCAAATATAAAAAGCCCCGTATGAGGGGAAAGGGAACAGGCGCAGGTCTGTTGAGCTTTCCCCGGCACGGGGCTTTTGGTTTTTATGTGCAAACTCGGAAGAGTGGGGTTCCTGACTTTGCATCACCATCGCTGCTGTGTTTTTATTCCTGCCATCCAAATTAAAAAAGTACTATAACGACTATACCATTGGATGTTTTTGCGAACTTTTGGGGCCATAATTTCAGTATTGAAAAAATCAAAAATGTGTTTTACCCTATCCTGCAGGACATTAAGAACCACCAAGTGAAGCTCTAACCTCTGGCTCTGCTCTAAGCCCCCGTGGGAAGCACTCACGGAGCAGAAGTCACCACTTTCCTCCGATGATATAACCATCGAGGACTGCCGGATAAATCGGACAACTCTCTCCTATGGACAAAAAAACGCATTGAACTGTTTCCAACTAGACGATTGATTGAATAGGACGGACAGGGAAATCGAAACGGTGGTTGTAGCGATCGGCTTTGTATGTTATAATGAAAAAAATTGTTCCGATTATTTTTCAAACTTTAGAAAATCGAGGTGTTCCGATGAACCCGGTTTTAAAATATCGTGGTGGAAAATCGCGGGAAATTCCCCGCTTTCTTCAATATATACCAGATGATTTCAATCATTATATTGAACCTTTTTTTGGTGGTGGAGCTGTTTTCTTTTATCTTGAACCTGATCGTGCGATTATCAATGACGCAAATACAAAGCTAATGACTTTTTATCAGCAGTTGAGAGATAACTATTCCGCCATGCGCACACAACTCGACACACTTCAACAGTTATATGAATCTAACCAAGCGGAATTTAAAAGGCTAAAAGCAATGACACCTGATGAAAGGGTTCCAAACGCCAATGAAACCCTATATTATCGCATGAGGGATTTGTTTAACCACCCTGACAATACTTTTTTAGATGGCGTTTTATACTTCTTCATCAACAAAACAGCTTATTCAGGAATGATTCGTTATAATAACAGTGGAGAATACAATGTTCCATTTGGTCGTTATCCAAATCTCAACACTAAATTAGTAACACAACAACATAGCGAGTTATTACAAAGAGCAGAATTGTTTAATCTTGATTACAGCGATATATTTAATATGGCTCAGGCTGATGATTTTATCTTCCTTGACCCACCGTATGACTGCGTTTTCAATGATTATGGCAATATTGATATGATGAACGGTTTCGATGAGACAGAGCATCGGCGTTTAGCTGCTGATTTTAGGAATTTGCCGTGCCGCGCTCTAATGGTAATAGGAAAAACCCCCTTAACCGAAGAATTATATGGCGAATATATATTTGATGAGTATTACAAAAACTACTCTGTTAATATAAAAAATCGATTCAACAACGACAAAATGCACATTATCGTTAAAAATTATTGATTAGAGGTGTCGTTATGGCAAGAATTGATAATAAATTGTTATTTTTTACTACTTCACCAAGGACACCTGCTAAGATGATCCCTGAAATAAAACTTTTGTCTGAAAAGTTTTCAGGAAAGTCGTGGAATAAATTAACCCAAGAAGCTTTTATAAACGAACTGGCTCATAGTGATTTTTTCGAAGGAAAAGGGTCGCCATTTGATAAGGCTTTTAGTGCTCGAGATCGTATCAATCGAGCACCAAAGGCTTTAGGTTTTATCGATCTAAATCCATGCGTAGCGTTAACCGAAGCAGGGAATTTTTTTATTTACGGAAAGCGGCCACAGGAAATATTTTTACGACAATTGCTAAAGTTTCAGTTGCCTTCCCCATATCACTCGGAGAACAAAAATATTATAGGGACTTTTTATATTCGACCTTATCTCGAAATTTTGCGACTAGTTCGAGAGTTAGAATATATCACTTTTGATGAATTCAAAATATTTGCCGTTCAAATGACAGATTATCACAAATTCGATTCGATAAGAGATTCTATTTTGCGATTTCGGGAAGAGAAATCCCAAAATAGAGGACAATACAAGCGTTTTGTTAACGATATATGGGAAAACGCGATATTAGAAATACATAAAGATAGGATTGCGGCCGGTAAAACGAGAACAAGAGAGACTAACGATGCGAGCCTCAAAAAATTTATTGCTACGCAAAAAAGCAATATGAGAGATTATGCAGATGCTTGTTTCAGATATTTGAGATATACTGGTCTAATCTCCATTTCACACAAAAGTCGGTCCATATCAATTTTTGCGGATAAGATTGTCGAGGTGGATTTTATCCTTTCGACAGTATCACGCGACCCTGTTTTTGTTGATGATGTAAACGCTTACAAAGCATATCTATTTTCCGCTAGCTCTCCTACTCTCTATACAGATAATGAAGAAAATATTGTTGATGTCCTTATGCATATTGGTTCTTTTACAAGACGAGAATTAGCCGGAAAAACCATTGAAGAACTAAAAGATTTGCGCGATGATGTAGTCAAGCAGCACAAAGATGCTGTTATTTATGAGCAAGTTGCTGAGATAAAGTCCTATGCCTTGTATTCGGAAATTATAGACACCTTCAACGAAATTATTGCTGATGAATATTATGACGCTCCTTTGATGTTTGAATATAATACATGGCGAGCTATGACAATGCTTGACGGTGGAAATATCAAAGGCAACTTCAATTTTGATGATGCCGGCCAACCATTGTCTACTGCCGCTGGAAATATGCCCGATATTGAATGTGATTATGATGACTTTTCTCTGTCCGTAGAAGTAACATTACAGTCTGGTCAGCGCCAATATGAGTCGGAGGGAGAACCTGTTGCACGCCATTACGGACAATTAAAAAAGAAAAGCGGAAAAGATACTTACTGTCTTTTTATTGCCCCAACAATCAACGCTGCAACTTTAGCACATTTTTATGGATTGAATCATCTTTCTATTGCGTTATATGGTGGAAAGTCAAAAATCATCCCGCTAGAATTAGACCAATTCATGCGTCTTATAGAGAATTCGTACAATTATAAAACTCAACCAGAGCCAAAAGACATTCGCCTTTTTCTTGATGATGCTATTATGCTGTGCGAAAAAGCAACCGATGAAAACAACTGGCGTTCTAGTATTCAAACTTGTGTTGATATGTGGCTGGCATCATAAATAACAATGATAATCCTGTCTGTCTTTACTAAAGGGTGCCACAGCAAGAAAGCCTTAAAACAGCTTCTCTCTCATTTCAATTTTGGGAAAAGAAACGGCTCCAAATTCAGAAAGAGCTCTGCGAAGCATTTTAAAAGGTTGGCCACCTATTCAGCGGGCGGGCACGTGTCGCCTGTTGTTCTGCTATTTTTCTAGGAGTATCGGCTATATTTTGGCAATTTTAGCGTATGTTATCCACAATTCAAAGCGTAGGACAAGAGACTTTCATATATCTGCTGCCGTTCTCTGATTTCCACGCATTCCCATTCGCAAAAATTCAATCACGCCAGCAGGCGTTCCATCACACTTTACAAATCACTATCGTGTCCCAAATAAAAAAAAGGGGGGAGGGGCCCTCTCCCTCTGCATCTGTCAAGTAAAAGTAGACACCATAAAAACGCAAGTTTTTGGTGGTGTCTACTTTTATTTTACAGATGCACTCCATAGGGCGAATACCGCCTTTTCTTATTATTCAGTCCCAGCTATATCGATCTGAGCAAAAGTCAACATGGGATTGGTATGGTATCTTTAACTTTTGGAAGCCCCATTTTCCCTACAGGTAACATACACTTTTGCGGCCAGTTCTTCCTGCGATAACCCTTTGGCGGTACGCAGCTGCAAAATAACTTGCCTGGTTTCCACGGCATTGCCTCCTTTATCTTTTATCGGTAGGACAGCATAGCGGGCTGCGTTTGCCAAGCAACGGGAAGTTGCATTTTGGACTTTGTTTTTTCAGGACGATTCAACCCAGCATGGCACCCAGGGCGTCCAGCGCCGTGCGCAGGGCGGGGGCGGCGGGCTGGCCCGGAGCGCTGGAAACACCTGCCGTGGCAAAGCCTGCACAGCTGCCAAACGCTGCGCCGCAGATGCGGCTGACCATCCCCTGCTGGCCCATGGACATGGTGATGAGCGGGGTATCATTCCCTGTGGCTTGGGCTGCCTGGGCGGTGGCTTCCAGCAGGCGGGCGGTATCCGCCGGGGTGTGGGGCATTACGGCCAGCTTGGCGATATCCGCCCCGCGGCGGACCATATCAGTCAGGGTATTGACCATCGTTTCGGTGGGCGGAGTCTCGGCAAAGTTATGGCTGCTGAACACGGTTTTTACGCCGCTTTCCCGCGCCTGCTGCTGGATGGCAGCAATGACCGCCGGAGCCGTGCTGGCTTCGACATCCAGCAGATCCGCCAGGCCACTGTGGCAGATAGCAGTGCCGAGTTCGCCGTATGCGGCATCGGTGAGATCAGCCAGACCGCCCTCCTTTTTGGTTCGGATGGTGGCCAGCAGGGGAACGCCCTGTCCAATGGCGGCACGGGCGGCGCACAGCGCGTTTTGCACATTAGGAGCATCCAATATCGGCAGGGCATCCAAACGCAGCTCTACCACGTCCCCAGCCGCCCCAGCGGCGGCAGCGTTGGAAAGATCGTTGGCCATAACGGGAACCAGAATCTTAAAATTGGTCGGGGCAGTGTCCCGCGGGGTCAGCAGCGTTACGCCGCGCACAGTAATGGCAGGCATAGGGTTTCCTCCTTCAATGTTCCACGGGCAGCGGGCAATGCCGCTGCAAAATATACCAGTATTGTAGCACACGGCGGCGGCAGGCACAAGAAAAAGCCCCCGCGCACAGCACGGGGCCTTGGCAGCCGCCGGGGGCGTACATTGTTCCCGGCGTGGGTCAGTATTATAATAAAACTTTATCAGAAAGCAGCGTACTTATAACGATGCGGAACAAACGGAATGACCAACATTATACCTGTTCCACAAAAATACGATTTTACTGTTTTACAAGCACATAAAGCAAGGAGAGTTTTAGGGCAATACCGCATAATTCTAAGTGCCGATACGGCGAGCGAGGTGCGGCAGCTGCTAAGCCAAAAGCGCAGATCATACTGGATGCTGCAAAGGTGAGCGCCGCCAGTGGCGGAAACAGCGAACCGAAGCAGGGGCAGCGGTCGCAGAGTGCGAGGCCGGGCGGCTGATTGACCTGCTGCAAATCGTGGTCAGCATTGTGTTCACCCGGTTCATGGCGTTGTTCCAGCACACCATTACCTGCCAGAGCGTCCTTTTGCCTGCCCGCAACACGGAACAAAGCGAGAAATGGCGCACTGTGGGGGTTGGACAGCTTTTGTCCGATCGTTTCCTGCAATCTCTCCAGCGTTCTTATCTGTACAAAAAGAGCAGCGTTTCTTCTGCCGCATGGCAAAAACGCTGCTCTTTTTCAAATGCTGATTTTGCGTTGGATCTTACAGTTCGATCTTGCCGAACATGTCAAAATCATCCCCATCATGGATGCGCGCGGTGCGGGCCGGGGCCTGCGGGCGGGCGTTGGGATCACGCGGGGCGCTGGCAAATTCGCGCTCCGGCACGCTGGACGGGCGGCCATAGCCGCGGCCGCCATTGCGGCTGCCACCGCGGTTATCACGCGGGGGACGGCTGCTGCTGCCGCGGTAACCACCGCCGCGGCGGTTATCGTTGCGGGGGCCGCGGTTGCCGTTAAAGCTGCGGCCATTGCGATTGCCGCGGTTGGGGCCGCTGCGGCGGCCGCGCGGTGCATCACGATCCGGCAGGTTGCTGGCGTTGGGGTCGGTGGAATAAATCACCACGCGGCGGTCGGGGCCTTCGCCCTTGCTCTCGCTGCGTACGCCCTCGATCTCGGCCACAGCGGTATGGATGATGTGGCGCTCGTAGGGGTTCATCGGCTCCATCTCGTAATAGCAGCCAGTGCGGATCACACGGTTGGCAATGCGCACAGCCAAGGCCGTCAGGTCGTCTTCGCGCTTATTGCGGTAGCCGCCCACATCGATGCCCAACTTGACGTAAGGGCCTTCCATCCGGTTGACCACCAGGCTTGCCAGATAGGAAAGGCTCTCCATCGTTTCGCCGCGGCGGCCAATGAGTGCGCCCAGGTGGGCACCCTCAACATGCAGAATGGTAGCTTCTCCCTTTTTGCCTGCGGTAAAGGTGAACTCCTCCACGCCCATCAGGTGGAAGATGGGGGTCAGGTAATCCACCGCAGCCTGCAGGCGGGGGTCAGCGGCAATATCCAGCGGGGTCTCGGCTTCCGCCGGGGCAGCATCCTCTGCCGCGGGTTGTTCGGCCGCTTCTTCTGCCGGGGCGGGTTCGGGTTCAGCGGCGGCCACCGGGGCAGCAGGCGTGGCTTCCGGCTCGGTATCGGCAGTTTCCACGGTAACTTTTACTTTTGCAGGGGTCACTTTCAGGCCCAGGAAGCCGGTTTTCTGCGGCATTTCCAGGATCTCATAGCTCACACCCAGGTCGTCACGGTCAACGCTGAGCGCTTCGCAGCCCAGCTGAATGGCTTCTTCCACCGTTTTGGCGGTTGCAACATATTCACGCATGATTACTACCTCCTTCTTTATAGGGCGGTCTTACTTCTTCTTTTTGCCTTTCTGGGCCTTCTGGGCTTCCATCTCGGCGCGCTGCTCGTCCGTCAGGGGGACGGTACGGTCATTGGCGTACTTTTCGGCATCCAGCTTGCGGGCGTATTCAAGGCGCATCTGGTCCAGCTGACGCTTGTTGACGTTCTTTTCGACCTTTTTGCCGCCTTCTTCGACGGTAACGGTCTTGATCTCTTTCTTGGCGGCGCGCTTGGCGGCAACTTCGGCTTCGTACTGAGCCTTGAACTTTTCGGGGTTATACACCTTGTAGGTCAGCACGGTCTGCAGCATCATGAAGATGTTGGAGGTGCCGTAGTACAGGGAGAAGCCGACAGGCATCTGGAAGCACATGAAGACGAACATGATGTTCATGCCCCACATCATGACCTTCATGCTGCCCTGCATCTGGGCCTGCTGGCCGGACATCTTGGTGCTGAGCACCTGGGAGATGCACATGGTAACCGCAGCGATGATGGGGAAGATCATGATCAGGCTGAAGCTGAAGCCGGGGATGGTGCACATATCCATGCCAAGGAAACTGGTGTTAAAGTTGGCAATGGAGCTGAGCTGCTCGGTAGCCAGGCCGGTATCCACACCACTGGCAAGGCCGGCGTGGATTGCTTCGATCAGGCCGGTCTGGGACGCTGCGCCGTTGTTGGCAATGCCAAGTGCGGTGCAGGCGGCGCTGATGGCTTCCTTGGGGATGCCGAGAATGTACTGCACAGGGCGGTAAACAACCTCCACCATGCCGAACAGGACCAGCATATTGACAAGCATCGGCAGGCAGCCTGCAGTGGGGGAGTAGCCATACTCCTGCTGGAACTTGACCATTTCCTCCTGCATTTTTTCCTGGTTGTTCTTGTACTTCTGCTGGATTTCATTGATCATCGGTGTAAACACCGACATCTTGGCCATGGACTTCTGCTGTTTGATCATCAGCGGAAGCATGAGCAGTTTGATGATCACGGTGAAAACAATCATCGTGACGGCGAAGTTCGGGATCATCTGATACAGCATACGCATCAGCGGTCCCAGGATCATTGCGAGGAATCCCATATTCTATCCTTCCGCCCTGCCCGCACGCAGGGCATTTATTTTATAAAGAAGGTCTTCGCCGTGCGGTGAGAAGACATGAGAGGCGAGAGTAATAGAGAATAATTAAGAAAGAATAATGGTGGTTGGCACCTGCGGTGCCTTTATTTTGGAATATTAGGGATAGGGTCATCCTAAAAGTTCTGCTGCGGGTTTTGGCTCGGCAGAGCCCTAATTTTTTGAGCTGCGCCGTTCCGGCGCAGCGGTCCACCAACATTATTCTCTATTCTTTATTCTTTTTTAATTTAGTTTAATTTAGTTTAATTCAGCCTTATCGCTTTTCTCTGAACAGCTTCCGCTCTGGGTTCATCCAGCGCCCCTTTTCCGGCACGGGGTCATAGCCGTACTTGCCAAAGGGGTTGCAGCGCAGAATGCGCCACAGGCCCAGCAGCAGGCCTTTGGCCGGGCCATGCACCTGGATAGCCTGGATCATATACTGGCTGCAGGTTGGGGTAAACCGGCAGTTATGCCCCAGCAGCGGACTAATGGCCTTCTGGTAGCCGCGCACCAGGGCAATCAGCACCCGGCTGATCACTCCGGTGCACCGTTCGGCTGCGGTTTGGCCGCGGGCTGCTGCGGCACCGCGGCAGCTTTATCCGGCAGGCCGGCTTTGCGCATCAGGCCCGCCAGTGTTTTGCTCAGTTGGGTGCTTTTCAGGTAGGGCGTGCGGGCACGCGCTACTAAGATTATATCATATCCGCCGATATTTTGCGAGAGGTGTTCCGAAAGTGCTGCGCGCATAATGCGCCGCGCACGGTTGCGCTGCACGGCATGGCCCACCTTTTTAGTGGCGGTCAGTCCGATGCGGGTATAGCCCAGCCGGTTTTTGGCCACATACAGCACCAGATTGGGGTGAACATAGCTTTTGCCGCGGGCATAAATGCGGGAAAATTCCTTATTTTTGGTCAGGGTTCGATAGCGCATGGCGGGGTTCCTCCGGCATGGTAGGATTGTATGGCCTGCACGGCTTAATACGTGCAGGGAGTGGGAATGGATGGTGCACCGGAACTGTTATAGGCCAAGGCAAAACGCCGAAAAAACGGGTTTGCCTTTGTGAAAATGCTCCAAATTTTGGCTTTTTTCCAGTACATCCTAGCAAAAAAGGCCGCTGACAAGAAATCAGCAGCCTTTGTTTGCATGTGTTTGCGAAACCTGTGCCTGAAAAATCAGACGGTCAGGTTCTTGCGGCCCTTAGCACGGCGGCGGGCCAGCACCTTACGGCCGTTCTTAGAAGCCATGCGCTTCAAAAAGCCATGAACGCGGCTGCGCTGACGCTTCTTCGGCTGGAAAGTCTGCTTCATTTCGTATTCCCTCCTTCAAAGTTTCCCCAATACTGGGCATTTTTTGGCGATTTACGCTTGGCAAATGCCCGTAGATACAGGGGCAGCCTTGCAGACTTTGATTATAGCGCAAGGACGGCAAGTTTGTCAATAGCAAACCGCGAAAAAATCCACGCGGCGATCCAATGCTAGGCGCGAAGGATTGGATTTTGCGCTCTGCGCGGGCGGGCCCAGCGGACAAATAGATGCAAACGAGCCCGCTGTGAGGTGTGGATTTGGTGGAATGTTGGTTCAAAACCTGCATTTTTTGCCATATTTTCAACTTTTATTGCCCATATCGTGGAAAATTGTACCCTATTATAATTGTATTGGGGGTAAATTTATGCTATACTATATCTGTATCTCTGTGTCTAAAAATCGGCAGAGCGGGCTTTCGGGCCTGCTTTCCGCGGGTTGACACAGCGGTTTTGGCGGACCGGGAAAGGCAATATCTTCCCCGCAGCCGCCGGCTGCTGCATGCTCCGCCCGCCTGCCCAAGAATTTTAGGCCGTGCAGCAATACCCTGCCGGATGCAGCCGGAATTTTGTGGAACGATGCGGCGCTCTTACTTTATAATGGGGGGCGGCTTGTGTTTTGTTTGCAAAAATTGGGCGGCAGCCTGCGGGGCGGCAGTGCATTGCCTTGACTAACACAAAAGTGGGGAGTATCCATGGATTCATTCAACGACGTACTGGACGCGGCCAAAGCCTATTGCCGCGAACATACTGCCGACGCGACGTACCAGTATTACATCAGCGGGCTGAAAGCGGTCAGCTTTGAAAATTCCAACTGCATCACGCTGGAAGTCCGCAATGATTTTATCTGTAAGATCGTGTCTGACCGTTATACGGGTCTGCTGAAGGATGCGTTTAAGGCTGTACTTGGCTTTGATGTTGAGGTCAAGTTCACTGTGCCGCAGCCTGAACCAGAGGCTGCCAAAGAAAAACGCCCAATGGATGAAGCCAGCCTGCCCTCGGGCCGGTATGATTTCACCTTTGAAAACTTCATCCGCGGCCCGTCCAACCAATTTGCCTTTGCGGCGGCGCAGGCGGTTGCGGCAAACCCGTCCGGCGCTTACAATCCGCTGTTCATTTACGGACCGTCCGGTCTGGGCAAAACGCATCTGCTGAACGCAATTCAGATCGAGATCCACAAAAACCATCCGGACTACAATATCGTCTATGTGGACTGCGAAAAGTTTACCAACGAGATCATCACCGCGGTCAAAATGGCAACGACCGAACAGTTCCGCCAGAAATACCGCGAAGCCGATGTGTTGCTGATCGACGATATCCAGTTTTTGGCGGGCAAGGAATCAACGCAGGAAGAGTTTTTCCATACTTTTAATACGCTGCATAATGCCGGCAAGCAGATCGTGCTGGCATCCGACCGGCCGGCCAAGGAGATCAAGAGCCTGGAAGAGCGTCTGCGCACCCGGTTCGAGTGGGGCCTGACGGCGGATATCCAGCCGCCTGATTTCGAAACCCGTGTGGCGATCGTCAAGCGCAAGGCCGAATTGCTGAATCTGGATCTGCCTGATGACGTTGCGGAATACATCGCCAACCATCTGAAGCAGAACATCCGCCAGCTGGAGGGCGCAGTGAAAAAGCTGAACGCCTACTATATGTTGGAGGGTATTGCCCCCTGCATCGGCGTGACGACGACCGCCATCAAGGATACACTGAATGATACCCAGCCCATCCCCGTTACGATTGAAAAGATCATCAACGAAGTGGCGCGCACCTATAATGTGATTCCCTCCGACATCCGCGGGAAAAAGCGCAGCGCCAATGTGAGTGCCGCCCGCCAGATGTCGATGTATATCATCCGCGAGATCACCGGTATGAGCATGGAAGCCATCGGTTCCGAATTCCAGCGTGACCATTCCACCGTTGTGTACTCCATCAATACGATGGAGAAAAACATCGGCAAGGACCGCCACCTGAAGGAGACCGTGGACGACATCATGAAGAACATCCGTGCCTGATGCATGCTGCAGGTTGACAATGAAACGCCCGGCGTTCTGCATGTTTATACATGAATATGCAGAACATACTATACCTTTTCCGGGTTTTTAAAACGGATATTCCAGGTTCCGACAGCAGTTTTAGACTTTCAACATTTTCAACTGATTTTTCAACAATTAACACGGATTTTCCACAGAGCAGGTTGAAAGGTCAGGTTTTCCACATTTGAGATTTTTCTTTCCACGAGGTTTTGCGGAAAACCAGGTCCTCAAAAATTGCTTCGGAATCGGAGGTTTCAGGCTTTTCCACAGATTCAACGTAGCCTACTACTATGACTATCAAAGTATCTAGTTTACCCTGACATTTTACGTGTTCTGCACCGTCAGGCCCATCAGCAAATAAGGATTATACAAAACGGATATTTCAGATTTCTGAACCGTCTGCCAGGCTACAACACTTCACAGTTTTCTGTAAGTTTAGTGATTATATACGAGGTGACAACATTGAAGTTTGAATGTGACAAGTCGCTGCTGTCTGCTGCGATCGACGGCGTTTCCCGCGCCATCACCAACCGCGCGGCGATCCCCGTGCTGGAGGGCATTTACCTGAAAGCCGAAGGGTTCCAGCTGACGCTGACCGGCTACGATATGGAAATGGGCATCACCACCAACATTGAGTGCAATGTTCAGGTACCCGGCGAGACGGTTTTGGAAGCAAAGCTGTTTGGCTCCATGGTCAGCCGTATGCCGTCCGGCACCGTATCGGTAGAGCTGAATAACGAAGGTATGGCAATTATTTCTGGCGGCGTGGCAGAGTTTGAGATCCCCGCCATGAACGCGAGCGATTACCCCAGCCTGCCCAACACGGCAGCCGAAAATACCATGACCATTCCGACTTCGATGATGCGCGAGCTGATCGAAAAGACCATCTATGCGGTCGCTGTGGAAGATAAGAAGCCCGCACACACCGGTGAATTGTTCGTGATCGAGCCGGGCCGCCTGACGGTTGTGGCTCTGGACGGTTACCGCCTGGCCATCATTAAGCGGGATGTGGAATGCACCCGCGATATCCGCATTATCATTCCGGCAAAAACGCTGCAGGAGCTGCTGAAAATCATCGGCGGGCCGGACGAACCGGTCAAAATTGATGCAAACCGCCGCTATGTGGTGTTCACTACCAACGGCTACACCATCATGAGCCGGTTGATCGAGGGCGAGTTCCTGAATTATGAGAGCGTGATTCCCAAAGAGAGCCGCACCAAGGTCGTGATCGACTGCAAGAGCTTTATTGATACGCTGGAACGTGCTTCTTTGATTATTACCGATCGTTTGAAGAACCCGCTGCGCATCAATTTTGCACCGGATAAAGTAACTGTGCGCTGCCAGACCCCGCTGGGCAAGGTGGTGGATGAGTTTACGCCGGAAAGCATGGAAGGCGATTCCATGGAAATCGGGTTCAACAACCGCTACCTGCTGGATGCGCTGCGCTATTCCAAGTGCGAAAAGCTGCGCCTGGAGATCAACGGCCCCTTGAGCCCGGTAAAGGTTCTGCCGGTGGAGGGCGAAGACTTTATTTACCTGGTGCTGCCGGTACGCTTTAAGAATGAAGGCTGATACGATGGAAAAAGTACGAATCCACACGGAATTTATCAAATTGGATGCTCTGCTGAAATTTGCCGGCCTATGTGAAACGGGCGGCGAAGCCAAGGAGCTGATCCAGGGCGGAGAAGTGAAGCTGAACGGGGAACCCTGCACCATGCGCGGTAAAAAATGCGTGCCGGGCGATGTGGTGGAGCTGGAAGGCCGCCAGGTTCAGATCGCGGAGGGCTGCTGATGCGGCTGAACCGCCTTGCGGTGACGGATTATCGCAATTTATCCGCCGCTGTTTTGGAACCCGCCCCGCAGTTGACGGTTCTGTGCGGGGCAAACGGGCAGGGCAAAACCAACCTGTTGGAAGCCGTCTGGCTGCTGACCGGGGGCAAAAGCTTCCGTGGGGCAAAGGACGCCGAGCTGATCCGGCGTGGCGCTGACTTTGCCGTGCTGGAGGCCGCATTTGAAGCGGGAGACCGCCCCCAGGAAATACGGTTGACCGTTGGCGCCAAAGGAACCCAGCGCCCCGGCCGGACGGTACGTCTGAACGGAGCCGACCGCGGAAGAGCTGCTTCGATCGCAGGAACTTTTACGGCGGTGGCGTTTGACCCCAACCATCTGAGCCTGGTCAAAGGCGGGCCGGAAGGGCGGCGGCATTTCCTGGATGCCGCGCTCTGCCAGCTGTACCCCGGCTACCTGGCGGCGGAACGGCGGTATTTACGCGTGGTAGCGCAGAAAAATGCGTTGCTGAAAGCGTATGACATCACCCCCGGCGGGGATGTTCTGCTGGAAACCTACAACGAAGCGCTTGTGACCTATGGCTGCGAAGTCATGCGGCGGCGTGCGGGGTATCTGGACCAGCTGGCCCCGGCGGCAGCGGCGAACTACCGTGATATTTCCAGCGGGGCAGAAAAGTTGGAGATCCAATACTGCCCCTGCTGCGATCCGGGCAGCCCGGAAGCGCTGGCGGCCAAGCTGCGCGAGGTGAAAAACACCGAGCTGCGGGCAGGCTTTTGCCTGACGGGGCCCCACCGCGAGGACCTGGAAATTTTAATTGACGGCCAGCCGGGAAAAATTTATGGCAGCCAGGGCCAGCAGCGCAGTGCGGTGCTGAGCATGAAGCTGGCGGAAGCCAGCGTGGCGGGCGAGGTGCTGGGCGAACATCCGGTGATGCTGCTGGATGATGTGCTCAGTGAATTGGATGACGCACGCCAGACGTATCTATTGACCCGCATTGAGGACAAGCAGACATTTGTGACCACCTGCGATTCCGCCGCCTTTGCCCGAACCAACGGCAAGCTGGTCTTTGTGGACCACGGAACCGTGCGGGAGGGTTGAGGTTTTGCTTTACGGGGGATTTTGTTCCCTTTTTTGAAAAAAAGGGAACCGGAAAAAACTTTTAATCATCTTTATAGTAATAGAAAACTAAAAGTAAAACGCAGTCTTAAAATAAGTGCTGATGAATGCAAAACTCAAAATATGAAAACATTGCAAAAATTGACGCGATGCGGAAATAAAATTTCTAAATTTTGAGACGACCAAAGGGTGGCGTAGAGTGCCATCCCATTCCTGAACCGTGATCCCCAAAAGACAAACCCGGCAGTTTGTTCTGCCTCCAATTCCTAATTGCTAAGGCAACACCGCACAATTCCCGCCTGACGGCTTAAGCACCGCTCCGACGGCTGCGGCACGGCATCTGCGTTGCCAAGCAAAGATCACCGATGAATTCCTGCGGCATGCCCAGCAGGAAGGGGCTGTTGTGGATGTGAGCGGCAGTATGCCAAAAAGCTTTGTCCTGACAGATTTCCCCGATGATACGGTTTATATTACCCAGATATCCACCGCCGCCATCCGAAACCGCGCGGCAAAGTTTGATATGGGGCAGTAAAACTGCAGAAAAACGTTAGGCGGACAAAAAAGCGTCTATAATTTTTACAGATACAAAAATGCACCCCAGATATACCAAAGGGCAGGTTTTACCCTGATAACGGCAGAAATGCCGGTTTAAGTTTTTGAAAAAAAGCTGCCGAAATCCCCGCACCTCGTAAGAAATGGGAGGAAAGTTCATGTCAGAAGAAATCATCACCGAAACCAACCGCGAAACGGCGACCGACCATGAGTACGGCGGCGCGCAGATCCAGGTCCTGGAAGGGCTGGAAGCTGTGCGCAAGCGCCCCGGCATGTATATCGGTTCCACAGGCCCTTCCGGTCTGCATCATCTGGTTTATGAAATCGTGGATAACTCCATCGATGAAGCTCTGGCCGGGTATTGCACCCATATTGAAGTGACCATCAAGCCGGGCAATATCATTGAAGTCAGTGATAACGGCCGCGGTATCCCGGTGGATATCCAGCCCAAACTGGGCATCCCGGCTGTCACGGTCGTGTATACCGTATTGCATGCCGGCGGCAAGTTTGGCGGCGAGGATTCCGGCTACAAAGTGGCTGGCGGTCTGCACGGCGTCGGCGCCAGCGTTGTAAACGCGCTGAGCGAATGGCTGGTTGTGCATGTGCGCCGTGACGGCGCCGAGTACGAGCAGAGTTTCAAGCGCGGAAAACCGGATGGAGACCTGAAAAAGATCGGTGTGGCGGCATCTACGGGTACCACCGTTACTTTTAAGCCAGACCCGGAAATGTTCACCGAAACCACCGAATACGATTATGAAATCCTGCTCAAGCGCCTGCGGGAAGAAAGCTTCCTGAACGCCGGTGTGCGCATTACCCTGACGGATGAGCGCCCCGAAAGCATTGAGAAAAACGACGGTGTACCGCCGCAGGAATCCATGTGCTATGAGGGTGGCGTGCGCAGCTTTGTGCAGTATCTGCATGAAAAGCGCGACCTGACCCCGCTGCACCCGCAGGTCATCTATATGAAAGGCGAAGCCAACGGCGCTGTGGCCGAAGTTGCTTTGCAGTACTGCGACAGCTACAACGAGCTGATCCTTTCTTTTGCCAACAACGTGCACACCCCGGAGGGCGGCACCCACGAGGAAGGCCTGAAAACCGCGCTGACCCGCGTGTTTAACGAATTTGGCCGTGCCAAGGGCTACCTGAAGGAAAAGGATGAAAACTGGCAGGGCAGCGATGTGCGCGAAGGCATGATCGCCGTTGTTTCCGTCAAGCTGCAGGAAGCGCAGTTTGAGGGCCAGACCAAAGCCAAGCTGGGCAACACCTACATCAAGACGCTGGTTTCCAACATTGTGTACAACAAGCTCAGCGAATTTTTGGAAGAAAACCCTGCTGTTGCCAAGGCTGTGTTTGAAAAGGTGACCCAGGCAGCCCGCGCCCGTGCCGCAGCCAAAAAGGCCCGCGACCTGGTGCGCCGCAAGAGTGCGCTGGAAAGCAACCGTATGCCGGGCAAACTGGCAGACTGCCACGAGAATGACCCCGCCAAGACCGAAATCTTCATCGTCGAGGGTGACTCTGCTGGCGGCTCTGCCAAGCAGGGGCGTGATTCCAACATCCAGGCAATCCTGCCGCTGTGGGGCAAGATGCTGAACGTGGAAAAAGCCCGCGCCGACCGCATTTACGGCAACGACAAGCTGATGCCGGTTGTGACGGCACTGGGCACGGGAATTGGCGATGAATTTGACATCAACAAGGTGCGGTACCACAAAATCTTTATCATGGCTGATGCTGACGTTGACGGCTCCCACATCTGCACCCTGATGCTGACCTTCTTCTTCCGTTACATGCGGCCGCTGATTGAACACGGGTATGTGTATGTGGCACAGCCGCCGCTGTTCAAGCTGCAAAAGGGCAGCACCGTCAAGTATGCGTACAACGAAGACGAAATGAAGCAGCTTTCGGCTGAGATGCCGGGCGCCAAGGTGAACCGCTACAAAGGCCTTGGTGAGATGAACCCTGACCAGCTGTGGGAAACCACCATGAACCCTGATAACCGCGTGATCGTGCAGATCAAGATCGAAGATGCCGAGCGCGCCGACGAGGCGTTCAGCATCCTGATGGGCGAGCAGGTGGAACCCCGCAAGGAGTTCATTGAGCGCAATGCCAAGTATGCACGTCTGGACGTTTGATTCGCGGATTTTTTGGCGGCTTTTTTGAAAAAAAGCCTGGCAAAAAACTTTAATCGTTTGGGTTAAAGAAAAGGCGGCAGGGGAGAGGGAGCAAAAAGCCCGCAGGTTTTGGAATGGTCAAGACCGTTCCCTACGGGGCAGGGCGAATGGTGGCCCCTGTAGGGGCGCACATTGTGCGCCCGCTGTGTGTGGGCAATCTATTACCACCCCGGATTACGGTGGAAATTTCCACTGCCGCCAGACGCTGATGAATTTTGTTTTTGATATTTTGATGATAGAGTGAAGATTTTCGGTGAAGCTTTTGCAAAAGGGCTTTGAAACAATCCGAAAGGTGAGTTGAATGGAAGAAAATGTTATCATGGTGCCCGGTTCGGGCACGAAGGTCATTGTGCGCGATGTCAAGCAGGAGATCGAAACGGCATTTTTGGATTATTCCATGTCCGTTATCGTATCCCGTGCTTTGCCGGATGTGCGCGATGGCCTGAAGCCCGTACACCGCCGCATCCTGTACACGATGCACGAGCGCGGCAACGACCCCAGCCACCCGTACCGCAAGTCTGCGGATACGGTTGGTGCTGTGCTGGGTGCTTACCACCCCCACGGCGACGCCAGTGTGTATGACGCAATGGTGCGTCTGGCACAGGATTTCAGCTTGCGTTATCCGCTGGTTGACGGCCAGGGCAACTTTGGTTCCGTGGACGGCGACCCCCCGGCTGCTTACCGTTATACCGAAGCCCGCATGTCCAAAATCGCATGCGAAATGCTGACGGATATTGATAAGGATACCATTGACTGGGACCCGAACTTTGACGAAACCAAGAAGGAACCCCACATGCTGCCCAGCCGGTTCCCCAACCTGCTGGTCAACGGCAGCCAGGGCATTGCGGTCGGCATGGCCACCAACATCCCGCCGCACAATCTGCGCGAAGTCGTCAGCGGCATGATTGCCCTGATTGATGACCCGGAAATTGATCTGGCGGGCCTGATGGAGCACATCAAGGGACCCGATTTCCCCACCGGCGGCGTGATTATGGGACGTAGCGGCATCCGTGCGGCATATGCCACAGGCCGCGGCAAGATCACCCTGCGTGGCCGTGCCGAGATCGTGGAGAAGAAGAACGGCCGGTATGAGATTGTGATCACCGAGATCCCCTACATGGTCAACAAGACCCGCCTGCTGGAATCCATCGGCGACCTGGTCAAAGATAAGCGCATTGAGGGCATCAGCGACCTGAACGACCTGTCCTCCAGCCGCACCGGCATGAAGATCCTGGTCGAGATCAAGAAGGACGCCAACCCGCAGGTAGTGCTGAACCAGCTCTACCGCTACACCCAGCTGCAGGACACCGTGGGTGTAATCATGCTGGCGCTGGATGACGGCGTGCCCAAGATCATGAGCCTGAAGACCATGATGCAGCGCTATCTGGACTTCCAGTTCCAGGTCATCCGCCGCCGCACGGCGTATGAGCTGAAAAAAGCCCAGGACCGCGAGCACATCCTGGAAGGTCTGCGCAAGGCTGTGGATATTGTGGATGAGATCATCGCCACCATCCGCGCCTGCAAGGGCGGCTTTGCAGAGGCAAAGGCGGCCATTATGGAGCGTTTTGACTTCGACGACCCGCAGGCCGATGCTATCGTAAAACTGCAGCTGGGACGTCTCGCAGGCCTGGAAATCCTCAAGATCGACGAGGAGTTGGGCCAGCTGCGCGCCAGCATTGAAAATTACAAGGATATCCTGTCCAACGACGCCCACACCATGGAGATCGTCAAGACCGACCTGACGGCTCTGGCCGACAAGTACGGTGACGACCGCCGCACCTCCATTGAGGCGGTTTCCGGCGAAGTGGACATTGAGGACCTGATCCCCGAAGAGACCTGCGTCTTTACCCTGACCCATGAAGGTTACATCAAGCGCACGGCGGTGGACACCTACAGTGCCCAGAACCGCGGCGGCCGCGGTGTGGCCGGCATGACCCAGAAAGACAATGACTTTACCGAGGAACTGTTTGTTGGCTCCACGCATGACTACATGCTGTTCATGACGGACAAGGGCCGTGTGTACCGCCTGAAAGGCTACCAGGTAGCCGAGGGCAGCCGCACCGCCAAGGGCAGCCACATTGCCAACCTGCTGCAGCTGCAGGAGGGCGAGAAAGTTACCATCATGATGCGCCAGCCCGCCAACATGGACGAGGATGCCAGCTACATCACGATGGTAACGCGGCAGGGCCTGATCAAGCGCACGCCGCTTTCCCAGTTCCGCAACATCCGCAAGGGCGGCCTGAACGCCATTGCGCTGAACGAGGACGATGCCCTTGTCTGGTGCCACCTGACAGGCGGCGAGGACGAGCTGATCGTGGCCACTCATGATGGTGCCGCCATCCATTTCAGCGAGGCTGGAGCGCGCGCTATGGGCCGCACAGGCCATGGTGTGCGCGTCATCAAGCTACGTGATGGTGACTATGTTGTGGGCGTGGGCGTCTGCCGCCCCGGCGCAACCGTGCTGACCGTCACCGAGGACGGCAAAGGCCGCCGCAGCCTGATTGATGACTACCGCATTACCAAGCGCGGTGGTCTGGGCATCCGCAACTACACCCGCGGCGGTGTGGCAGGCATCAAGATTGTAGATGACACCGATGACCTGATCCTCATCAGCCAGGACGGTATTCTGATCCGCATGCACGCCAATGACATCAACGTGCAGTCCCGCTATGGCAGCGGCGTGCGCGTGATGCGCCTGATTGGCGAGGACAAGGTAGCCGTGCTGGCCCGCGTGGACCGCGATGCCACCGCCGAAACAGCCAAGCCGGAGGATGATGGCGAGACTGACCCGACACCTGAAGAGCTGGAAGCCATTGCCGCAGCCGAAGCCGCCGAAGAGGCTGCTGAGGACGCCGCACCGGACACTGAGGGCGAGGACGAAGAATAATTGGAGTGACGAGGTTCCTTCTTTGAAAAGAAGAAACTTTAATACAGAATAAGATAAACAAAAAGGGCACAGCGCCGGGTGAAGAACCGGGGGCTGTGCCTTTTTATTGGGTTTATTTACAGGGAGAAAGCGAAGAGGAAGAGATAACAAAACCCCGCCCCGCGCAAACCGTATCGGATGCGCGGGGCGGGGTTTTATATTACTGGTTTAGCGGCAACGCCGCGGACCGGACAAATTACTTGTACAGGTCAACCAGCTTGGTCAGGTGGGTGTAACGAGCTTCAGCAGCTTCCTGGTTCTTATCGAACAGGGCCTTAGCGCGATCCGGGAATGCGCGGCTCAGGCGGCTGTAACGGGTCTCGTTAGCCAGGAACTCCTGATACTTGTCCATCTTGCCAGCCTTGGAGGTGAGGGTGAACGGATTCTTGCCCTCGGCCTTCAGTGCCGGGTTGAAGGTGAACAGGTTCCAGTAGCCAGCCTCAACGGCCTTCTTCATCTCGTTCTGGCAGTTGGTCATGCCGCCCTTAACACCGTGCAGCTCGCAGGGAGCGTAGCCGATGATGATGGACGGGCCGGGGTAAGCCTCAGCCTCAGCAATGGCCTTGACAGCCTGAGCCATGTTAGCGCCCAGAGCGATCTGAGCAACATAGATGTAGCCATAGGTCATGCAGATCTCGGCCAGGCTCTTCTTGCTGATTTCCTTACCGGCAGCAGCAAACTGGCAAACCTCACCGATGTTGGAGGCCTTGGAAGCCTGTCCGCCGGTGTTGGAGTACATCTCGGTATCGAAGACCATAACATTGACGTCGTGGCCGGAAGCCAGAACATGATCCAGGCCGCCGTAACCGATGTCATATGCCCAGCCGTCGCCGCCGAAAATCCAGAAGCTCTTCTTGGCCAGGTACTGCTTATCCTTCAGGATCTCTTTAGATTCATCGCAGCCGCAGGCTTCCAGAGCAGCGATCAGGGCCTTGGAAGGAGCGTCGTTGGCCTTGGTGTTGTTCTTGGTTTCCAGGTACTTGTCGATGACAGCATCCAGATCAGCATTCTTGCCCTTCAGAGCTTCAACCTTGGTGATCAGGTTGGCACGAACGGTCTCGTAACCAATCTGCATGCCCAGGCCGTGCTCAGCGTTATCCTCGAACAGGGAGTTGATCCAAGCGGGGCCGAAGCCAGACTCCTTGTTGGTGGTGTACGGGCTGATGGAAGCGGTGCCGCCCCAGATGGAGGAGCAGCCGGTGGCGTTGGAGATGAACATCTTCTCGCCGAACAGCTGGGTGATCAGGCGGGCGTAAGAAGTCTCGGCGCAGCCTGCGCAGGAGCCAGAGAACTCAAGCAGCGGCTGGTTGAACTGAGAACCCTTGACGGAAATATCGGAAACAACACCAGGGATGTTGTCCTTCTTGCGGATGTTTTCGACGCAGTAATCGAAAGCAGCCTGCTGTGCAGCCTGGCTCTCCTGCGGCTTCATCTCGATCGCCTTGGTCGGGCAGACGGTGACACATTCGCCGCAGCCCATGCAGTCCAGCGGAGAGACAGCCATGGTGAACTTGTACTCGCTAGCCTTGGGCTTGGTGTCAGCCAGCTTGGTGCTTTCGGGAGCATTAGCAGCTTCGTCAGCAGTCAGGCAGAACGGACGGATGGTAGCATGAGAGCAGACGAATGCACACTGGTTACACTGAATGCACTTCTCAGCATCCCACTCGGGAACCATAACAGCGGTGCCGCGCTTCTCGTAAGCAGAAGCACCCTGCTCCCACTCGCCGTTGACGTTGCCTTCAAAGGCAGAAACAGGCAGGCTGTCGCCGTCCATACGGCTGATGGGCTCCATGACGTCGCGGATCTGCTTGACCAGTGCATCGGGTCCCTTCAGGGCCTTCGGGGCAGCATCGGGAGCCGGGTTGTGCCAGCTCTCGGGGACGTTGACCTTATGGACAGCGTCAACACCGGCATCGATAGCCTTCCAGTTCATCTGGACAACAGCGTCGCCCTTCTTGCCGTAGCTCTTCTTGGCAGCGGCCTTCATGAACTCAACAGCTTCGTCGATGGGCATAACGTCAGCCAGCTTGAAGAAAGCGGACTGCAGGATGGTGTTGGTGCGCTTGCCCATGCCGATCTCGATAGCCTTATCGATAGCGTTGATGGTGTACAGCTGAA
>PPYF01208452.1_pt1 | contig 54682 bp, 48 predicted proteins | sample 1559871 | NCBI WGS metagenome assembly PPYF01 (sample SAMN08240021, study PRJNA423297) | Human gut metagenome, whole genome shotgun sequencing project.
AAAGTCCGTGAGGCTTATCTGAAGACTGCGGAGCAGACACCAACATTTGTAGAAGTTCCGTCTTCTGCAATCCATCCAGAAACACTTTTGGGAGTGATCAGCAATGCTCAATGATAGCTCTGGGTTCAAAAAAGTGTATCTGGCGACCGGATTTACGGATCTGCGCAGAGGGATCGATGGTTTAGCCAGGATCATACGTTTTCAGTTCCAGCTTGATCCTTACGACAAGAATACATTATTCTTATTTTGTGGCAAACGCCCAGACCGCATAAAAGGACTGATCTGGGAAGGAGACGGATTTCTCCTTCTGTACAAGCGGATTGAAAACGGGAACTTCCGGTGGGCCCGCACACCGGAAGAAGCGCTGGAGATCAGCACAGACCAGTATCGAATGTTGATGCAGGGTCTGGAAATCGTTGCCAGACATCCCATTGAAGAAGTTCCTGATCCTGAATTCTCCTTGTGATTTGTGCAAAACGCAGAAAATAAAATCATTTTCATCCATATCAGGTGATTCTGTGCGGTATAAAATTTAAAGTTATTCACATCCTGAAAGTTTTTTGTGGGTTTCTCTATACTCCTGCTTGCAAAACTTTTCAGGTTGTGGATAACAGTCCTGAATATCTGAATTTCAGGCTTTTATTTTCAGGTATCCATGACTGTTATCCACCGTCAAAATGACGAAGGTGACAGAATGTAAAAATAGCCAAAAATCTTAGATTCTGCTATAATACTCAGGAAAGTGAGGGTTGGTTATGGCAGTCAAGTATACGGAGGAACAATTTTTTTACGATCATCCAGAGATTGCAAACTTCAGTGGTTTCATGACCGTTATGGATGAAAAACCGATAGGATTTGTTTCATGGAATCCCACACAGTTGCCGGAATTAGTGGAAATCGGTCATAACTGTATCGCAGCAGAATATAAAGGGAAAGGATATGGAAAGCAGCAGATGCAGGAGGCGGTTCGGCGTGTGATTTCGCAGGGAGCGAAAAGAATAGCCGTTTGCACCAATGCAATTTTACTTCCGGCGCAGCGTACTTATGAAAGCGCTGGTTTTCGACAGTACGATAGAGGAGAAGAGCCTATTTGCCCAGAGTATGCCGGGGAGAGAATTTATTATGAAATGATGATAGAAGAGGATCAGGAACGTAAAGATTTGGATAATCTGATGAAATAGAACTGGATATTCTCCGGTCCTTCTGCTAAAATAATAAGGCTTGAGGTAAAACGAAACATAGTTTTCCTTATCCAAAGAAAAGAAGGACGTATGGAGGCACAAAATGAAGAAGAAGATTTCTCTAAGAGAACTGGCGATGATCACCGTGGCAATGTTTGTGGTTTCGGTGGCTGTATATTTTTTTATGATACCCAGTAAGGTAGTCGTGGGGAGTATATCTGGTGTGGCAATGGTAATCGCGCAGGTTATTCCTATCCCCATTTCAATTCTGACATTTTTGCTGAATGTTATTTTGCTCACCATAGGGTTTTTGTTTATCGGAAAGGAATTTGGCGCAAAGACGGTATATACGTCCATGCTGCTGCCGGTATTTTTATGGATTTTTGAAAGAGTGGCTCCTCTGGAAGAGTCTGTAACGGGGAATCTTGTGTTTGATCTGGTAGCATATGTTCTGCTGGTGGCGCTGGGACAGGCGATTCTGTTTCGGGTCAATGCTTCCTCTGGCGGTGTGGACATTATTGCAAAGCTGATTAACAAGGTTACAGATATGGAGATTGGAAAAGCTGTCATGGTAGCGGGTATGGCCACGGCGATGACATCAATCTTTGCTTATGGAATCAGCACCTTGATCATCAGTCTTATTGGAACATATGCGAATGGATTGGCGGTAGATTATTTTATTGACGGTTTTAATAAAAGGAAAAGAGTGTGTATCATTACAGAAGATTACAAGGAAGTGCAGGATTATATTCTTCATCAGTTAAATCAGGGGGCAACCCTGTATGTAGCGCAGGGAGCATATGATGCGACGCACAGGATGGAGCTGGTAACCGTTCTTGCGGCGCAGGAATATCGTATGCTGATCAATTATCTCAAAAGCACGGATAAACAGGTTTTTGTAACGGTGTCTACGGTAAATGAGATCATTGGAAATGGAGTGCAGAACAGGAAGGGTAAGGATGATATATTTAGATAATGCAGCGACTACGAGACAAAAACCGCCTTGTGTGATACAGGCGGTGACAGAGGCGCTGCAATTTATGGGAAATGCGGGAAGAGGAGGACACGATGCGTCCTTAGGGGCTTCCCGCATTATTTTTCAGACGCGGGATAAACTGGCAGAATTGTTTGGAGGTGAGGCACCGGATCGCATCGCATTTACGTCAAATGCAACGGAAGCATTGAATATATCTTTGAAGGGGATTTTAGAATCGAAGGATCATGTGATTACCACGGAACTGGAACATAACTCAGTCTTGCGTCCGCTGTATGAGCTGGAAAAGAAGGGAATAGAGCTGACGATTATCAGAAGTGACGGGAAAGGATGTATTCATATAGAAGATATCCAAAGGGCGATTCGAAAAAATACCCGTATGATCGTCTGTACGCATGGTTCCAATCTGACAGGAAATTTGATAGATATTGGAAAGATTGGCGAACTTGCTCGAAGGCATGGGGTGATTTTCGTGGTGGATGCGTCGCAGACCGCCGGGATATTTCCCATTGACGTTCAGAAAATGAAGATTGACGTGCTCTGTTTTACCGGGCATAAGGGGCTTTTGGGTCCGCAGGGAGTAGGAGGGCTCTATGTGCGCCGGGGAATTTCAGTGAAGCCCTTAAAGTCAGGAGGCAGTGGAATACGCACTTACAGTAAGACTCATCCAGATCAGATGCCGGAGGCGCTGGAAGCGGGAACTTTGAATGGTCATGGGATTGCAGGGTTGGGAGCGGCGCTGGATTATCTGAAAGAAACAGGGATAGATGAGATACGAAATAAGGAACTGAGGCTTATGTGGCAGTTTTATGAAGGGGTCAGTGATTTGAAAGAGGTTACTGTGTACGGCGATTTTTCGCAGAGAGAAAGGTGTCCGATTGTTTCCTGCAATCTGGGGGATTATGATTCGGGAGAAGTGAGCGATGCTCTCTATGAAGAATATGGGATTTGTACGCGTCCGGGAGGACACTGCGCGCCTTTGCTGCATCAGGCGTTGGGAATCGCAGAGCAGGGGGCGGTACGGTTTAGCTTTTCTCATTATAATACGGAGGAGGAAGTAGAGGCGGCAGTCAGAGCAATGAGGGAGCTTGTGAAAAATTAAAGAAATTATCGTTGTCAAGACGCACCTGATTCGGTATAATGGATTTTCAGATAGGTTTTATGTGCCTAACTAAATGGTAAATGAAAAAATGAGTAAAAATTTGAATTAGAAAGTGCAGAGGATATTTATGGATCAGGAAAAAAGAACAGGAGCATCCCAAAGATGTATGGAAATAGAAAAAGAGTTTCAGATTCCTGGTGTTGGTGAGTTGTTTTTTGACATTGAGCAGGAATTTCCGGGAGAATTGTATTCCCTGAAAAAGTTATATGGGAAGTTTTCCGGTTTTTGCAAGCCGAAGATGGAGGAGGAAGAGAAGTTAGCCATGTTGGGAAAGGCAGCCATGGAACTTACCAGTCAGGAGGCTCCCAAGTGGGAAAATATTGCCGGTTGGATTCTGGCGTTTCAGTTTCACCTTCAGTTGAAAAAGGAAGAAGAAAAAAGAAAGATTGGTGATTTTGCAGATAAGATCAGATATCTGACAGAACAGGGGCTCTACGGAGTGTATATTCAGGAAGCGTATACGCCGGAAGAGATCCGGCAGGCAGCGTCCTTTATTGTGCCGGAAAGGGATCGCCTTTTAAATTATTCCGGGTTGGATCTTTTGTTGAAGCGTTATGTGATCTCTAGCCACAGTCATGTGCCATTAGAGAGTCCGCAGGAGATGTTTTTGGGAATCGCGCTGCATTTGGCGATGAAGGAAGATCATAAGATTCGTCTTGCATGGGTCAAAGATTTTTATGATATGCTGTCCCGTCTGGAAGTGACGATGGCAACGCCGACGCTGTCTAATGCAAGAAAACCCTTTCATCAGTTGAGCTCCTGCTTTATCGATACCGTACCGGACAGTCTGAAGGGGATTTTCCGTTCCGTGGATAATTTTGCCATGGTGAGTAAGTATGGAGGCGGCATGGGAATGTATTTTGGAAAGGTCCGGGCGGCGGGAAGTATGATCCGGGGCTTTGAAGGAGCGGCAGGCGGTGTGATCCGGTGGCTGCGTATTGTAAATGATACCGCCGTGGCGGTGGATCAGCTTGGCGTTCGGGCAGGAGCGGTGGCGGTTTATCTGGATGCGTGGCACAGAGATTTGCCGGAGTTTTTACAGATTCGTACCAATAATGGTGATGAGAGAATGAAGGCTCATGACGTATTTCCGGCAGTCTGTTACCCGGATCTGTTCTGGAAAATGGTTCGGGAGAATCTGGATCAGGACTGGTATCTCATGTGTCCCCATGAGATTTTGATGGTGAAAGGTTACAGTCTGGAGGACTGCTATGGGGAAGAATGGGAAGAAAAGTACTGGGATTGTGTAAAGGATGAGAGAATCCATAAGAGGACGATCGGGTTAAAAGATCTGGTGCGGCTGATCATCAAGTCCGTGGTGGAAACGGGAGCGCCGTTTACTTTTAACCGGGATATTGTAAATCGGGCAAATCCAAACGGTCACCGGGGAATGATTTACTGTTCCAATCTCTGCACGGAGATTGCGCAGAATATGGCTCCGATTTCTACAGTGGAGACAAGGGTGGAGACGAAAGAAGGAGATACGGTGGTAGTCAACACCACAAAGGCAGGAGAATTTGTGGTGTGTAACCTGGCGTCGTTGTCTCTGGGACGGATTCCGGTAGATGATACAGCGTATCTGCATCAGGTGGTGCGGACAGTGGTGCGGGCGCTGGACAATGTGATAGATCTGAATTTTTATCCGCTGTCCTATGCAAAGATCACAAATCAAAGGTATCGTTCTATCGGGCTGGGAGTGAGCGGATATCACCATATGCTGGCAAAAAAGAAAATCCGCTGGCAGTCGAAAGAACATTTGGAGTTTGTAGATCGTCTTTTTGAGGAAATCAATTATGCTGCGATTCGGGCAAGCAGTGAAAATGCAGCGGAAAAGGGCAGTTATCAGTATTTCTCCGGTTCAGACTGGGAGACGGGAGCGTATTTCCAAAAGAGGGAGTATACTGATGAACGGTGGAGAAAGCTTCAGGAAAAGGTTCATGAAAATGGGATGCGGAATGCGTATCTTCTGGCGATCGCACCCACAAGTTCTACTTCCATCATCGCAGGAACTACGGCAGGGATCGATCCGGTGATGAACAAATATTTTCTGGAGGAAAAGAAAGGTTCTATGCTGCCGCGTGTAGCGCCGGATCTGGGACCAGATACTTACTGGTATTATACAGACGCTCACCATGTAGATCAGAACTGGTCGGTGGAAGCCTGCGGAGTACGGCAGCGCCATATTGATCAGGCGCAGTCCATGAATTTTTATATTACCAATGATTATACCATGCGTCAGGTTTTGAATCTTTATATAAAAGCATGGGAATGTGGCGTGAAAACGGTGTACTATGTACGGTCAAAGTCGCTGGAAGTGGAAGAATGTACTTCCTGTTCTTCCTGATAAGAAAAAAAGAAAGTGAGAATATGTCATGCAGGAATTTGATATTCGTCAGCCTCTGATTCATAAGCCGCTGTTCAATCCCGGAGGAGATCCTCAGGTACAGAACCGGCGGATGATCGGGGGAAATACTACGAATCTTAATGATTATAACAATCTGAAATATAACTGGACATCGGACTGGTATCGGCAGGCAATGAATAATTTCTGGATTCCGGAGGAGATTAATCTTTCTCAGGATATGAAGGATTACCCGAAACTTTCCGGGGCAGAGAGAAAGGCTTATGATAAAATTTTATCATTTCTGGTCTTTTTGGACTCCATCCAGACGGCAAATCTGCCCTGTATCGGAGAGTATATAACGGCAAATGAAGTGAATCTATGTTTAAATATTCAGACCTTTCAGGAATGTGTACATTCCCAGTCGTATTCCTATATGCTGGATACGATCTGTTCTCCCGAGGAGAGAATGGATATTTTATATCAGTGGAAAACAGATGAACACCTTCTGAAGAGAAATACATTTATCGGAGAACTTTATAATGAGTTTCAGATGAAGAAGGATGCGGGAACGCTTTTAAAGGTGCTGATGGCGAATTACGTTTTGGAGGGAATCTATTTTTATTCTGGTTTTATGTTTTTCTATAATTTGTCCAGAAATGGAAAAATGCCTGGATCTGCTCAGGAAATCCGTTATATCAATCGAGATGAAAACACACATCTGTGGCTGTTTCGTAACATTATTCTGGAACTGCAAAAGGAACATCCGGAATTGTTCGATGCAGTGATGATCGGGCAGATGCGGGAACTTCTTATGGAAGGGGTAAGACAGGAGATTGCATGGGGACATTATGTGATCGGAGATGAGGTTGTGGGACTGAATCGGCAGATGATCACAGATTATATACAGTATCTGGGAAATTTGCGCTGGACAAGTCTGGGGTATGAGGCGATTTATCCCGGTTTGGAAAAGGAACCGGAGTCTATGGGCTGGGTATCTCAGTATGCCAATGCCAATATGGTAAAGACAGACTTTTTTGAAGCGCGGTCTACCGCATATGCAAAATCTACGGCATTAGTGGACGATCTGTAAAATAAAAAAAACTGGTATAAAATTACAAGGAAGAATGTGAGATTTCTCCTTGTGATTTTTTTTGTTCTATGATAAAATCACCCAGTATGTCAATTATTTAACAAAATGCCAGGGGCAAAAGTCGTCAGGCATTTTAGGAATGAAAGAATTACGGAGGAAACAGAACATGCGGAAAAAAGAAAAGAATGGATTTCCCGGTGGAATTCATCCCACAGATGGTTATGATAAAGCATTGACCATGGATATTCCCGTACGAGAGTTCTGGCCTGATCAGGTTACTGTTTTGACAGAACAGTCTTTCGGAGGAAAGTGCGGTCTTCAGGTAAAACCAAACGATCAAGTAAAGGCGGGAGAGCTGATCGGGGTACCGGAAGCTTTTATGGCAGCCCCTCTGCATGCCAGTGTCAGTGGTGAGATCCTTGAGGTGAAGGAAGTTTCCAATCAGGGAAGAAATATTTTAGCCTGCATCATACAGTGTAAGGAAAAACCTCATTTTGAAACGCAGACATATGAAAAAGAGGCAGTGGATATTTCTGGATTGTCCCGAGAAGAGATTATAGCAGGGATTCGGGACGGCGGACTTACAGGAATGGGCGGAGCTGGTTTCCCAACTCACAAAAAATACGAAACAGATAAAAAAATAGAGGCTCTTTTGATCAATGCGGCAGAATGTGAACCATTTCTCACCTGTGATTATCGTCTGATGCTGGAGTACAGTTGGAGTGTACTCAATGGAGTACGACTGATGCTGAAGGGTTCTGGAGCAGAGACAGCGTATATCTGTATGGAAGATAATAAGCCGGAAGCGGCAAAAGTACTGCAGGAGGCATTGGAAGCGGGACGAAAATCTGGTGCGATTGGGCAGCAGGAAAACATTCAGATCACAGTTCTTCCTACGAAATATCCTCAGGGAGGCGAACGTCAGCTTATAGAAAGTGTGCTGAAAAGAGAAGTTCCCATGGGCGGACTTCCCGCTGATGTGGGCGTGATCGTCTCTAATGTGGGAACAGCCAAGGCGGCGGCCGATCAGATTCTTGGAGGTATTCCTTTGATCAGGAGAATCGTTACTGTGACCGGCTGTGTGAAAAATCCGGGAAATTATCTGGTTCCCATTGGAACATCAGCAAAGGAGCTGGTAGAACTCAGCGGCGGTGTGACAGTGAAGAACAACAGAGTGATCGCAGGAGGTCCCATGACAGGACCTTGTGTGGCTTCTGACTGGGATGGAGAAAGCGAATTGTTTTATGTGACGAAAAACACTTCTGGAATTTTGATTTTGCCAGACAGTCAGTGGGAGGAACAGCCCTGCATTCGCTGTGAAGCGTGTACCAAGGTGTGTCCGGCAGGACTTGCGCCATATCAGATTGAATTTGCTTACATGGAAGAGGATTATGATCTGTGTGAGAGTTTGTATGCCAGCGAATGTATCGCCTGTGGCTGTTGCTCTTACACCTGTCCGGCAAAACGGGAACTTTCCGTACGCACAAGGATGGCAAGAGATGTGGTGAAACAGAGAATGAGAGAGAGGGCGGTGAAGAAATCATGAGTCAGACAAGAGTGATCAACGGACCGCACATCCGTACAGAGAGAACGACCCGTATGGTTATGATGCACGTAGCTATTTCTCTGATTCCGGCTCTTTTGGGAGCCATTTACTTCTTTGGAATCCGGGCGCTTTATCTTACCGGCTTGTCGGTGGGCGTCTGCGTTTTGACAGAGTATATCTGGCAGAAGCTGACGAAAAAACAGATAACGGCGGGGGATTTCAGCGCAGTAGTGACGGGAATTCTGATGGCATTTAATATGCCGGTCACTGTGCCTGTATGGGTTCTGGTGGCGGCAGATGTATTCAGCATCCTGATCGTAAAGCAGATGTTTGGAGGCATCGGAAACAATTTTGTAAATCCGGCGTTGATGGGAAGACTTCTGGTTATGGTGGCATGGCCTGGAGCAGTGATGCAGTATGTGGCGCCACAGACAATCACTACCGATGCAGTGTCAGCAGCTACGATTTTGGGAACAGCTAAGAGTGGAGCGGAGACGGGTTACAGTTATCTTCAGATGTTTTTGGGAGAAATGCCAGGCGCTATGGGAGAGACCAGTAAGCTTTTACTGTTAGTAGGCTTTGCTTATATGTTCTATATGGGCATTGTCAATGCAGAAGCTGCTTTTACGTATATAGCAACGGTGACGGTACTTACTTTTGTATTTGGTCCAGAAGGACTTTTTACAGGAGATATTCTGCTGAATCTTTTTGGCGGCGGTCTGATCATGGGCGGATGCTATATGCTGACAGATTATCGTTTTGTTTCTCGAAAAGGAAAACTTTTATATGCGATAACAGCAGGTGTGATCACTGCAGGCATCCGTATTTTCAGCAATTATCCAGAAGGTATCTGCTTTGGTATTTTGACAGCGAACTGTCTGGCAGGATTGCTATCTGGATTATATAAACGTCATGTATATGGAACAAAGAAAATAGAAGCATAGGAGAGAAAATCATATGAAGAATAAAAATGTAAGAGGAATTCTTGCCCTGGCAGTAGTAACGGCTCTGTCTTTCGGAGTGATCATCGGTTCCAAGGCTCTGGCAACCGATATGGAAGGAGAAAATGGGGGCGCTGCTCAGGCAAAGGTAACGGAAGAGTTGGATGTAAGCGGCGCAGAAAATATTGAAAAGGCAGCAAAAACAGACAGCGGTTATGTAGTTACCGTAAAAGAAAAAGGTTACGGTGGAGATATCCTGATGGATGTTTCTTTTGATGCAGATGCAAAGAAAATCACAAAGGTAGAAGTGACAGAGCAGAGTGAAACGGAAAATCTGGGCGCACGTATAGCAGAAGCAGAGTTTTTGAGCCAGTTTGAAAGTGTGGAAGCGCCGGTATATCTTCCAGGGATGAGTCTGGAAGAGGATTCTGACAAAGAGGCGGCAGATCCGCTGGAAGGCGCTGTACTGAAAGATGGAACTTACGAAGCAAAAGCAGACGGTCCAGATGATAATGGAATGACAGAACAGGTGACGATGACCATCAAAGATGGAAAGATTACCGAAGTAAACTGGGATTCCATTGGCGAAGACGGAACAAAGAAGAGTGTTCTGGCAGAAACCGGAGAGTATGTGATGACGGAAGACGGTTTGAACTGGAAAGAGCAGGCAGAGGCTCTGGCAAACGCTTTGATCGAAAATCAGTCTCTTTCTTTCTTTACTATGGATGAGCAGGGAAAGACCGATGTGGTATCAGGAGTAAGTATTTCCATCGAAAGTTTTGTGAGTCTGGCAGAAAAATGTATGTATGAAGCAGCGGGAATGGAAAAAGAAGTAAGTGTTCCGTCTAATGGAACGCAGGTGGATGCAGTGTCCGGCGCTACCATTTCTTCCACAGCGGCAGTAAATGGAATCAATGCTGCTTATGAGTATCTGCAGACAGTAAAATAAAAGAACGGAGGATCTTGTGATATGAAATTAAAATATCCGGCAGAAGCGTTTGCTTTTGGGATTCTTCTGTTTTCCGCAGGAATGAAGGAAGCATTTACCGCAGGTGTATTGGTGATTTTATCTGTGGCTTTCGCAGAATTTATCAAAAATCTTCTGGAAAATGTGATTCCTGCATGGAATTTAAAAGCCTGTGTACTGATTTCTACAGCAGCAGTTACTTCCAGCGTCTTTTTGTTGGGCTTTGCTTTCCTTGGCGATCCTCTTACTGTGGAGACTTGGGTAATGACCCTTGTAGTGGGACTTTTGTCAGCAAAATGTGTGCTTATGAATGATCTTGAAGGAGATTACGGAGAGATTTTCTGGGAGTCAGGAATCTGCTGGGGCTTTTGGGTGCTTCTGGCAGTTTTGCGGGAATTTGCAGGAAGCGGAAGAATTTTCGGAAATATGATCCTGGAGATGGAGTTTCAGTCAAAAGCGTTTTTAGAAATGACCTTTGCTTTCCTCACAGCGGGTCTTGTGTTGGCATTTACCAATGGAGTTCTGAAGAAAAAATGCGGACAGACCCACAGTCTTTTTCTTGTAGTGCTGGCGGCGCTGTACACGAAACCTTTTACGATGGAATCGTTCGGTGAATTGGCAGGACTTTTATGGACGATTGCAGTTCCGATTGTCTTATTTATCTCGGTGAAGAAAACACTGAAATTTGCCCGTACCGGACAGGCATACAGAGGACTTCCGGTGGAAATGATCTCTATGGGATTTATTTATATGATTTTGGGAATTTATTAGAGTAGATGGAAGCTGTCGCTTTAAACATGGTTCAGAAATATTCTGGATATGCACTTAAAGCGACAGCTTTTTACTTTAAGAAATTCAGGATAAGATATGGATCTCTTCTTCAAAATTATCGCTATAATGAAGCTGATAATCGTCAGTGATAAAGACCGCCTGAACATCCGGCAGACTGTTAATCAATTCCATGCCTTTTTCCAGTCCAAGGGCGAAGCAGGTGGTGCTCAGTCCATCGCCGTCCACGCCATGTTCGGTGATAATAGTCACGGAGACCAGAGAGGTATCGCAGGGATAGCCGGTTTTTGGGTTCAGGATATGATGGTAAAGGGTTCCGTCTTTTTCAAAGTATCGTTCGTAGATACCAGAGGAAATTACGGACTTATCTGTAATTTCTATGACGGCGGCAGTTTCGTTCCGATCGGCAAAAGGCTTCTGAATACCGATGCGAAAGGGCGTATTGCCGGGACGGTTCCCAATACATAGTACATTTCCCCCCAGATTGATCGTAGCGCTTTTTACTCCTTTCGATACCAGAAAATCCTTGATGCGGTCGGAGATAAATCCTTTGGCGATTGCTCCCAGATCGAGACCCATCCCTTCTTTCTGAAAGGAAAGCTGGTGATTATTCAAGAGAACGTCCTGATCGTTGACCAGAGGCAGGGCAGTCTGAATGGCTGTTTCCTGAGGGACAATCTTCTCTCCAGAGGTAAAATCCCAGAGGGAGGACACGGGTTCGATAGCGATATCGAAGGCGCCTTTAGAAAGCTCGCCGTAGGATAGACCAGATCGGATCAGTTCTTCCAGTTCGGAAGAAATCAGAAAGCCGTCGGAGCCTTTGGAAAGCGTACCGTGATTCAAACGATAGAGTTCACTAGTTTCTTTGGTCCTACTGAAAATTTCCTCATAGTAGTCGCAGAGGGCGAGCGCTTCATCCAGAAGAGAAGTATCCTGAGAATCATAGATCGTCACAGTCACAACGGTATTCAGCTTGAAAGCTGTAGCAGTGATGGGATTCCGGGATTTCATTTCTTTCTGATATAAAATAAAAAATATCAGGAGAAAAGTAAAAATAAGAATACAGATGGCGCCGATGCGCCGTTTTTTATTCGTCATAGATGCTCCTTTTTATGGTTTATTCAGGAACATTGTAGAATGGGAGACGGATCGTGTCAAGTCTGTGTTTCTGGTAAATGTTCCAGAAGCTGCATAAGTTCAGTGGACATCCAGCTCATAACTTCCCGATAAATTTCCTGTTTTATTTCACAGCAATCCGAACTGCAGCAGCTTTTCTCATGAGAAGTGTCATCAGGTCTGGTGAGCTGGCGGCATCGCAGGTATAGTGTACGCAGCAGATTGGAGTTTTGCGGATTCATAAGATCCAGATATTGTTCCAGAACATCAGGTTTTCCTTTTTTGATTGCTGTCTCGAAAGCATGACGGATCGCCCGTTCCACTCGGGATGCGGTAGTGTCTCTTTGAAGAGCGATTTCGTGGTACAGGGCGCAGATCTTCCCATCGGCATAATAAGGATCTGTATCGAAAAGTTCCATGGCATCGCAGATATAGGTAAATCCTTTAATGCCCGCGGGAACTCCAAGCTCCAGAAGTATGTTTACAGTATTTTGTTTCATCTTTTTCATTTCCTCACTTCACACAAATGTTTTGTCAGATAAAATACACAATGCAACTATTATATGTCGAATAGCAACAAAAGTCAACAGATTTATGTTGACAACAAAACAAATTTCTATTAGTATGTAGTAGGAAAAAAGGGAGAAAGGGGATCTTACAGAATTGAAAGATAGAATAAAATTGATTCGGCAGAATGCCGGGATGACACAGCAGGAGTTTGCAAAGCAAATTGGAGTTTCCAGAAACACCATTGCAACGTATGAAACCAGCGTTCGTATACCGATAGATGCCATTGTACTGTCCATCTGCCGGGAATTCAATATCAATGAAACATGGCTGAGAACAGGAGAAGGAAATATGTATATGGAAGAAAACCCGGATTTTATGCTGTCCAAGTGGTTTGGAGAGATACTCCGAGAAGAATCCTCTTCTTTTAAAAAACAGCTTATCCTGGCGCTTTCCCAAATGTCAGAGCGGGAATGGAGTCTTCTGCAGAACTTTGTAGATACCTTTGTTGCAGGGAAAAACAAGTGTTAAGTTTTGTTCACAAGAGCTTTGATAAACTTATAAATGCAGATCAGCTGAGTTTGGTCTGCTTTTTTAATTAACTGGATAATCTGTTGTTTTCGCCCCATAGATCCTCCTGATTCTAATGATTTTATGGAGTACAATTTAAGAAGTCTCTTATAGTCTACGTCATTTTCTCTGGAAAGTCAATGAGGTATTACAAAAAACTTGTAAATCTCGTTGAAGCAACAAGAAATTTGTAGTATTATGTAAGAGAGTAACAGGGAAATGCGTAACATGGGACAGAGAGGAGGTTTCATATGGATATACGAAATAAACTTCGGTTTCGGAGGACGGAACTGAATATTAGTAGAAATGAACTGGCAAAGAAGGTACATGTAACTCCATCCGCTATCGCCAATTATGAGAATGGGGTCAGTTATCCAAAGCCGGATATTTTGATTGCGTTGATGCAGGCGCTGCAAATAGACGCTAATTACCTGTATCAGGATTATTTGTCAGACAGTGTAATTCGGAGTATGTATGGAGATCTTTCTTTTGAGGAAAAGGAATCGCTTACCCGATATCGTCTCCTTACAGAATATGGCAAGAAGCTTGTACGGCTGGTGATCGATGAAGAGTATCAGAGAATGCAAAAAGAGCGCTGGGTGAAGCTTCTCTGTTGTCTGCCGGGAGAAAGAAAGGAGTATTCCGGTTTTTTGATGAGGCAGGAAGTACAAAAGATTCAGAGCCGTCAGGAGAATATTCCTGAGGGGACGGATTTTTGTTTTCAGATTCAGGTGGATTGTTATGAACCAGTTTTTCGGAATCGTGATGTGATCGCACTCAGTTGTCGACCTGCCAGACATAATGAACTGGGAATCTTTAAGCTGAATGGCGTTTGCTATATCCGATCCTTGTATTTGCAGGACAGAAAGTGCCGTCTTTGTTCTCTGAATGTGATGGACTCTGATATAGAGGTAAGTGAAAACGATACGTTAAGTTGTGTGGGAACGATTTTGGGACAGATTTTTGGGGAAATTAAGATGGAAGAATAGAAGAGGTGACAAATGACATATACTATTTGGGATTTACTGGCTTTTTTTCTGATTTATTCCTTTTTTGGCTGGGTGATTGAAGTAGGCGTGATGGCAATAAAGGAAAGAAGATTTTGCAACAGGGGATTTCTGAATCTTCCCGTATGTCTGACTTACGGGATAAGTCTGGATATACTGATACTGATTTTCCCGACCTGGAGAGGAAATCTTCTGATCCAGGCAGTGGCAGTGATGGCAGTAACATCGGCAGTGGAAGTGCTGGCAGGTTTTATGGTAAAAAGAATTTGGAAGAACACGCTGTGGCATTATGAGAGTCATACCATTTTTAGCGGAGAAAAAACAGGTTTTCTGTATTCCATGCTCCATACGGCAGCGACGATGATAACGATTTATCTGATTCAGCCGGTGATTTATATGGCGGTAAGTCTGGTGCCGGGAACTTTGCTGAAGGCGCTGTGCCTGACCGGAATGGTTATGATCGTACTGGATCTGTTTACTGTACTGTATGCAGCCAGGAAGGGAATATCCAGAAAGAGTCTGGGAAGGCTGAACAGAAAAGGGAAGAAAGCGCTGGGAAATTGGATTTATCAGAGTGTATGGGGAAGACTGAATAAGGCGTATCCGCAGATGGAACAGGTAAAAGAGACGGAGGATTCCTGCTATATCTTTGCCCAGGGCGTTTGTTTCGACAAACTGGTATGGGTTTTCTTGATTTGCGCGCTTGTAGGAGATGGAATAGAAACGGTGTTTTGCAGGGTCACGGCGGGGGTCTGGATGAGTCGTTCCAGCGTAATCTACGGTCCTTTTAGTATTGTATGGGGGATCGGAGCCGTTTTGCTTACCGTTGTGTTACAGAGGTTGGCAGGGAAAGAAGACCGTTATGTATTCTTCGCCGGATGTATCTTAGGGGGAGTTTATGAGTATCTTTGCAGTGTATTTACGGAGATTTTTCTGGGAATGACTTTCTGGGACTATAGTAAGATGCCGTTTAATATAGGGGGACGTACGAATCTTTTGTACTGTGTTTTCTGGGGAATTCTTTCCGTAGGGTGGGTGAAAATCTGCTATCCCCGGATCAGCAGGTGGATAGAAAAGATTCCGCCTCTGGGAGGGAAGATCGCCACCTGGATTTTACTGGTTTTGATGATCTGCAACGGTCTTATTTCCGCGGCTGCTATGATACGATATGTGGAAAGAAAAGATGGCGTGGCAGCGGAAAATAGTGTAGAAGATTTTTTGGATGACAAGTACCCGGATGCTCTGGTAGAGTGGGTATGGCCGAATATGAAAGTAGAAAAATAAAGAAAGTGAGAAAACTGTATGAATGAAATTCTGACGAAGATCAATGATGTGATGTATACCTATGTTTTGATCGTGCTTTTGGCAGGTGTGGGCATATATTTCACCATTCGCACCAAAGGTGTTCAGCTGCGGCTTTTTAAGGATGCGATCCGATCGCTGATGGAAAAGGCAGGAACGGGAACAGATGGAAAGAAAAAGGTTTCTTCTTTTCAGGCGCTTATGATCTCCACAGCATCCCGGGTAGGTACTGGAAATATAGCCGGAATCGCTACGGCGATCGCGGCAGGGGGACCGGGCGCAGTTTTCTGGATGTGGGTGATGGCTGTGATCGGAGGAGCTTCTGCATTTGTGGAGAGTACGCTGGCGCAGATCTACAAGGTAAAAGACGGGGAAGGATTCCGTGGAGGTCCTTCCTATTATATGGAGAAAGCACTGGGAAAACGATGGCTGGGAATTCTGTTTTCCGTATTGCTGATCATCTGTTTTGCTTATGGATTTAACGGATTGCAGGCATTTAATATTTCTTCCGCTATGGAATACTATATTTCTGACTATTCGAATTCTATTTATCCGGTACTTTTGGGGATTCTTCTGGCAGCGGCTACAGCAGCAGTGATCTGGGGCGGTGTTCATCGGATCGGATTTATCACATCGGTAATGGTGCCAGTGATGGCAACGATCTATATTTTGATCGGTCTTGTGACGATGGCGCTTCATATCCGTGAGCTTCCTCAGGTGTTTGCGATGATTCTGGAGAATGCTTTTGACTTTCAGGCTATGGCAGGGGGGCTGGCAGGAAGCGCCGTGGTGATCGGTATTAAAAGAGGACTGTTTTCCAATGAAGCAGGTATGGGAAGCGCGCCCAATGCATCAGCGTCCGCAGAAGTGGATCATCCGGTGAAACAGGGGCTGGTGCAGGTGATTTCTGTATTTATCGACACCCTGCTGATCTGTTCCAGTACAGCGATGATGCTTCTGGTATCTGGCGTGGAGGGAAAACCGGAAGTTTTAGACGGGATTCCTTTTGTGCAGGCGGCTATCCGGGAAAATGTGGGAGAATGGGGCATTCATTTTATCACATTTTCTATCTTTGCATTTGCTTTCAGTAGTCTTGTGGGAAACTATTATTATGCGGAATCAAATATTTTGTTTATCAAGAACAATAAGGTGCTTCTCTTTTTCTTCCGTATCAGTTGTATCGTGGCGATTTTCCTTGGAACACAGGCAGACTTTTCCCTGATGTGGAATATTGCGGATATTACTATGGGCTGTATGGCGATTGTAAATATTGTGGCTATCTTTTTGTTGGGAGGAATTGTATTCCGGGCGCTGGATCATTATGAGAAGCAAAGAAAATCGGGAAAACCGATCAAGTTTAAGGGGACGGATATAGGGATTTCCGATACCGTATGGAAATAGTGTTGGGAGAAAAAGATTACAAATCTCTCTTTAATTATTACGGAAATATGACAGAAATTTACGGAAATATAGAAAAAAGGGTTGATGTTTGATGGAAAAGATGGTAGTATAAAAAGCGAGCAACCGAAATATTACAGAAATCTTACAAATCAGATAACAAAACAGTAGATATAGGAGAGATTTATAAGCATGAAAAAAAGAGTAGTATGTGCGGTTCTGGGACTGGTTATGATGTTGTCACAGACATTTACTGTACTGGCAAAGACAGAAGAGCAGCTGCAGCAGGAAAAATCCCAGGCACAGAGCCAGTTAAGTGAGACCAACGCAGTGATTAACAGCCTGTCTGAAAAACAGACACAGGTTCAGGCGCAGATCAATGCCATGGATGGAGATATGGTGGATCTGATGATTCAGATTGACGCTACAAAAGCGGATATTACAAGTACGGAAGAAAGTATCAGTCAGAAAGAGACGGATATTACTGATAAGACTGCTGAGATCGAGGAGAGCAAAGAGAATCTTGCGGAGGCTGAAAAAGTCAGAGACAAGCAGTATCAGGATATGAAGAAGCGTATCCAGTACATATATGAACATGGCGGAAGTGAAGTGTGGGTAAATATGCTGACAGGCTCTGAGGACGTATCTTCTTTCCTGAATCGTGCAGAGTATGCGCAGAGTATGCATGAGTATGACAGAGAGCAGCTGGACGAATATATAGCAGTGGTAGATCAGGTAACAGAACTGAAGAGTACACTGGAGACGCAGAAAGCAGATCTGGAGACGCAGAAAGCAGATCTGGAGACGCAGAAGGCATCTCTGGAATCTCAGGAAGCAGATCTGGAAGTGCAGCAGGCAGATCTGCAGTCTCAGATGGATGCGATGAAAGCGACAAACAGCGATTATGCTGCGCAGATTGAAGCGGCACAGCAGCAGGCATCCGAGATCAGTAATCTGATCGCACAGCAGGATGCAGAATTGCAGCGTCTGGCAGAGGAGAGAAGAAAAGCGGAGGAAGAAGCTGCCCGTAAAGCAGCGGAAGAAGAAGCCGCTCGCCAGGCAGCAGCAGAAGAGGCAGAGAGACAGCAGGCTGCCCGTGAAGAAGAAGCAAGACAGGAAGCAGCAAGAGAAGAAGCTTCCAGAGAGGAAGCTGCAGAACAGCAGAATCACACTTCCGATCGTCAGGAAGCAGAGAGCAACAGTTCCAGCAATGGTGGAGACAGTTCTGAACAGCAGAACAGTTCTTCCCAGGGAAACAATGATTCTCAGGAAAGCAGTTCCTCTAAGGAAGAAACTTCTTCCGGAAGTGTTTCCAGCGGCGGTTCTACAGGAGAGGCTATCGTAGCTTATGCCGATCAGTTTGTAGGCAATCCGTATGTATGGGGAGGAAATTCTCTGACAAACGGAATTGACTGTTCTCATTTTGTATATCAGGTGTTGAAAAACTGTGGAGTGTACAGTGGTGGTTATACTACTTCAGCAGGTTGGAGAACACTGGGTAAACCAGTTGCCAGTCTGTCGGAAGCGAGAGCAGGAGATGTCCTTTGCTATTCCGGTCATGTGGCTATTTATGATGGACATGGTGGGATTGTAGAGGCAAAGGGAAGCAAATGGGGCATTACCCATGACAGAAGCGCTAATTATAAAACTATTCTGGCAATCAGAAGATTTACCTGATAAAACTATAGTAAAGGTATATGAATCAGAAGAGGGAGACATATGTTTCGAAAAGAATCTTATGTCCCCTCTTTTTCTTATGAGAAAATTGCGGTATAATAAAAATACAGCGATAAGCTGTGAAAGAAGCGGACATAGAAGGAAAACAAAATGGATAAAAAGATTTTAGTGATGAATGATCTTCCCGGTTATGGGAAGGTGGCTTTAGCGGCCGCTCAGCCGATTTTGTCTCATTTCGGTTATCATGTATATAATCTTCCTACTGCGCTGGTATCTAATACTTTAAATTATGGGAAATATCAAATTTTAGATACGACGGAATATATGCGGGAAACGGTAAAAGTATGGCAGGAGCTGGGATTTGCTTTTGATGTTGTTATGACGGGATTTATCGTATCTCATGAACAGCTCCTGTTTGTCAAAGAATTTTGTGAGATGCAGGCGGATAGAGGAACAAAGATTATTGTAGATCCGATTATGGGAGACTATGGAAGGCTGTATCATGGAGTATCAGATCAGACGGTACAGAGGATGCGGGAGCTTTGTAAAAGCGCCGATTATGTGATTCCAAACTTTACAGAAGCCACATTCCTTGCGGATGTTTATAAGGAGCAGCTACAAGTGAATGAAAAGCAGATAGGGGAATTGGTGGATAAGCTGCGTGGGAAGAGAGCTCAGTCGGTGGTGATTACCAGCGTTCCTCTGGAGGGAGAGCAGGCAGTAGTTGGCTATGATAAAGAAAGCGGAGAACGGTTTTTCTTCCCCTATGAACAGATTCCAACTAAATTTCCGGGGACGGGAGATATCTTTTCTGCTCTTATGACGGCAGAATTATTGGACGGAAAGCGCCTGAAGGATGCAGTGGGATTTGCTATGAGACAACTGGAAAAGATGCTAACGGTAAATGTAAAGCAGTTGGAGAAGTACGGGGAGTTATCTTTGGAACCGCTGTTTCAGAAATAGAAAAATGTCGGGGGCAAAGGATGGAAGCTTTGCAGAAAGAGGGACAGCATGGAAGTACGAGAGATTCTTGAAAAATTTAAAGAGGGAGAAATATCCCTGGAAGATACGGAACAATATTTGCGCAGAGCGCCATTTGATGAAATGGGGTATGCGAAACTGGATATGCATCGGAAACTTCGTTCTGGATTTCCAGAAGTGATTTTTTGCAGTGGAAAGGCAGACGAATATTTGTTGCCGATCGTAGAGCGTCTGTATGAGGAAAATGGGGAGGTATTTGGCACCAGAGCGACGAAAGAGCAGTATGAGATGCTCCGGGAGCATTTGCCTCAGATTCAGTATGATCCCATCTCCCGGATCATAAAGCTGGAAAAAGAAAAGAAAGAGAGAAGCGGTCTGATTGCTGTCTGTACTGCCGGGACAGCGGATATTCCGGTGGCAGAAGAAGCGGCGCAGACAGCAGAATATTTTGGGGCTAAAGTAGAAAGGATTTACGATGTGGGAGTGGCGGGAATTCATCGCCTGTTTTCCCGGCTGGATGTGATCCAGCGGGCAAACTGTGTGATCGCAGTGGCAGGGATGGAAGGCGCTCTTGCCAGTGTATTGGGAGGTCTGGTGGACAAGCCAGTGATCGCAGTCCCCACTTCTGTAGGCTATGGGGCAAGTATGCATGGGCTTTCCGCCCTTTTGACGATGATCAATTCCTGCGCCAATGGTATAGCAACTGTGAATATAGATAATGGCTACGGCGCAGGTTATATTGCCACGCAGATCAACCGGATGGGGACGGCTGCAGGTAGACCAAAGTAGATAGAAGAATTAAGATAACTATTAAAAGAAGTAATTTAGGATAAGAATTTTTGGCTTTCAAGAATTCTTATCTTTTTTTACAAGAAAATCAATAATTTTATGTAATATTTAGAGGGAATCAGGTGTCAAATAAATAGTAGGGGATATATTGAAAAATTTGGGAGGTGATGAGAAAACATTTAAACGATTCGCTACATAAATTTATCAGTGTGAAATTAAAAAAGGAGAATGAAAGAAGAGTTAAGATCGTGTATTTTAGTGGGGAAGGGGGAAAGAATTTGGCGATAAAAATAAATGAGGAGTTATTCAAGAAACTAGTTACTCAATATGGAAACAGTATATTGCGGATGTGCTATATGTATTTAAAAGATTATCAACTGGCAGAAGATGTTACTCAGGAAACTTTTTTGCAGGTATGGAATAAGTATGAAACATTTGAAAATAAGTCTTCTGAAAAAACGTGGATTACACGTATAGCAATCAATCGATGTAAAAATTGCATGAGAGCATCGTGGTTTAAGAGGATTAGCATAGAAGAACTACCGGAAATTTTTGAAAATGATAGCAGTGAAATGATCTTAAATAAGGGGACAATATCATTGAAAATTATGAAATTACCTCAGAAATACAGAGAGGTGATATTACTGTATTATTATCAGGAGTTATCTGTAAAGGAAATTTCTGCTGTTCTAAATCAAAAAGAAACAACAATATTACAACGACTAAAAAGAGCTAGGGAATGTCTGAAACCATGATTGCAGGAGGTGTTGTGATGACGGTAAGGGATCAAATTGATTACGAGTTACAGAACATAAAGCTGCCTGAAAATTTTGAGAGGAAAATATTACATAATGTGAAACCCAAAAAGACGAAATGGAAATATCAGATAGCAGTTCTAATTTTATGTTTTATATTGGGAGGTACAACCGTTTATGCAGGTTATGTTATTCTAAATAAAATAAATATAAATAGAGAAATGCTTCCGGATCTGCAGCCGATGAAAAAAAAGGAAACAAAAAAATTGATTGCAGATCAGGATGAAATAGGGGATTATAGAAAAGAATACGATACTTATGATGCTTTATGTGAGGAATTAGGAATTAAATTATTAAATTCTGATTTGTCGAAGAATAATACGTTGATGATGATTCAAAGAAAAACAGATAATGAAAATTGGGAAGAAATAAGGATAAATCCGTATATTTTAGGTGATATATCTAAGATAGAAAAGGTGGAGGGAGAAAATTTTTATTCTTGGGAAAAAGATTATCTGGGAACCTTTGCGTTTGTGGAAAGCTATCAGTCAAAACAAGGATATCTTGTTAATATTTTACAAGATACTACGATAGAAGAAAAAGATAGAAATATGGGATATAAATCTAAATGTTATGCGATTTTTGTTGCAGATGGAATTAGATATACTTTAAGTGGTTCGATAGAGTTAGAAAAAATGAAAGAACTTGTGGATTCTATGCATTATTGAGGGGAGTTTAAAACTCCCCTTTTCGCATTCTCTCTTTATATTGTTTCGGCGTGATCCCAATCTGTTGGCGGAAACAGGTGCAGAAGGCGGCGGTATCCCGAAAACCACAGGAATAAGCGGTTTCCGTTACCGTATATTTCTGGCTTTGCAGCAGCTTCCCGGCTTCTCGGATGCGAAATTGCAGGAGGTATTGTTTCGGGGAAATACCGGCGGTTTTCATGAAAATTTTATACAGATACGTCCGGTCGATTCCCACATAATTTGCAATATCCTGCACTTTCAGATCATACGTATAGTTATTGGTGATATAATCAAGAGAAAGCTGATAGTAGCGTTCTTCCTGAGAACCGGTGGCAGTTGCTTCGCAGGCAGGCATCTGGGAAAAGAGCAGTAAAAGTTTAGACATCAGTTCCAGAGGATTTCTTTCCGGAAGGGAAAAGGACTGCACCAGAGCAAGCATGGTTTCACAGCACTGGGGAGTATCGGAGAGAAAAACGGGAGAGTACCCAAAAACCGTGTGAGATAAAATCTCAGAAACACCGGAACCGTCAAATCCCACCCAGGCATATGCCCAGGGATTTTCTCTGGAAGCGTGGTAATAGTGAGTCTCCATCGGTTCAATAAGAAAAGCATCCCCTGCTTTCAGATGATATTCTTTGTTTTTATATTCAAAATATCCCTCTCCTTTTAAGATGACATGGAGAAGATAGTGGGGGCGGACAGCGGGTCCCCAGAAATGTCCCGGACTGCACTGTTCCTGACCGCAGTAATAGATACGCAGAAGATTGTTCGTATCATCCTTTCTCATGGAAATCTTTCTCCTTCCCAAGATGCAACATTTTCACAACTTTTTGAAACAAAATCTCGTAGGTTTTTTCTGAGAAATATTATATACTAAAGAAAGAAAAAAGGAAAGAAGAACCATATCAGGAGGTAAAAATGAGTATTATTTTTCATGAGAATACAAAAGAATTTCATTTGACAAATGGTCAGGTGAGCTACATTATGGAAATTATGGAGAATGGTCAGATTGGACAACTCTATTATGGAAAAGCGCTGCGGGATCGAGATTCTTTTCAGCATTTACATGAAGAGAAAATGCGTTCTCTGATGGCAGTCGCTTTGCCGGAACCTTCCAGTCTGTCCATGGAATTTATCCGACAGGAGTACCCATCTTACGGTACGGGCGATTATCGGATGCCGGCAGTGACGATTCAGCAGAAAAATGGAAGCAGAATCTGCAATTTCATGTATCAGTCCCATGAGATTTTTGCGGGCAAGAAGAGTTTGGCGCCTCTTCCGTCAACGTATGTGGAAACAGAAGAGGAAGCGGAAACACTGGAAATTCTTCTTCATGATGAAGTGATCGATACTGATCTTGTTCTCTCGTATACGATTTACAGAGATTATCCGGTTATCACAAGAAATGTGAGATTTTTCCACAAAGGAAAAGAAGCGATTGTCCTGGATCGCGCTTTGAGCGCATCCGTGGAATTTAACGATATGGAGTTTGAGATGGTTCATCTGGCAGGGGCGTGGTCCAGAGAACGGTATGTAAAAAGAAGAACACTTGAAATGGGGATTCAGGCAATCCAGAGTCTTCACGGAGCCAGCAGTTCAGAACATAATCCGTTCCTTGCCCTGAAACGACCGGACGCTACGGAACAGCAGGGAGAGGTTTATGGATTCAGTCTGGTATACAGCGGTAATTTTTTGGCGCAGGTGGAAGTGAATACCCATCAGATGACCAGAATGACTATGGGTATCCATCCGGAAATGTTTTCCTGGGAACTGCATGCAGGGGAAAGTTTCCAGACACCGGAAGTGGTTATGGTGTACAGCGATCAGGGATTGAATAAGATGAGTCAGACCTATCATCGGCTGTATAGAAAACGTCTCGTAAGAGGAGAGTGGAGAGACAAAGTCCGCCCGATCCTCTTGAACAACTGGGAAGCGACTTACTTTGATTTTGATGAAGAAAAGATTTTGAAGATTGCCCAGAAGGCGAAGGATGCCGGAGCCGAGCTGTTTGTCCTGGATGACGGTTGGTTTGGAGCGAGAAATGACGATTACAGAGGTCTGGGAGATTGGTATGTAAATTTGGAAAAATTACCAAATGGCATCAAAGGTCTGTCAGAGAAGGTAGAGGCGTTGGGTCTGAAGTTTGGACTTTGGGTGGAACTGGAAATGGTAAATAAAGACAGCGATCTGTACCGGGCGCATCCCGATTGGGTGATCGGGGTACCGGGACGTTTTGAGAGCCATTCCCGTCACCAGCACGTACTTGATTTTTCCAGAAAAGAAGTGGTAGACGCCATTCATGAGATGATTGCAAAAATTCTTCGGGAATCTAAGATTTCCTATATCAAATGGGATATGAACCGCTATATTACAGAACCGTTTTCCAAAGGCGCAAATGCATCAGACCAGGGGAAAATGATGCACAAGTATATCCTTGGAGTATATGACCTGTATACACGATTGACGACAGAATTTCCACAGATTCTTTTTGAATCCTGTTCCAGCGGCGGCGCGCGGTTTGATCCGGGCATGCTGGCGTTTGCTCCGCAAACCTGGACCAGTGACGACACCGATGCGGGAGAGAGAATGAAGATCCAGTATGGAACTTCTTATGTATATCCGCTGGTTTCCATGGGATCTCATGTATCGGCAGTGCCGAATCATCAGGTATACAGAAAAACACCGATATCCACTCGGGCAAATGTGGCATATTTTGGAACGTTTGGCTACGAACTGGATCTGAATCTCCTTAGTGATGAGGAATTTTCTCAGGTAAAAGAGCAGATCTGTTTCATGAAAAAATATCGGGAATTGATTCAAATTGACGGAGACTTTTATCGGTTGGTGAATCCTTTTGAGGGAAATGATACCGCATGGATGGTGGTATCTCAGGATAAAAAACAGGCGGTGGCAGCATTCTATCAGAGATTGAACAAGGTAAATGCATCCTGGCTCAGACTGAAACTCCAGGGACTTGACCCGGATAAACAGTATGAGGTAACCTATCATTCTGGAAGAGCCCATACAGAGCCGGAAGTGGTACTGCAGGCATATGGAGATGAACTGATTCATGCGGGCATGGTGATCGACAGAGAAGAACTGAATCGAAATGGTGGAGACTTCTCCTCCGTACTATACACCCTTCGCGAGATTTAAGAAAAAGTGACTGTTTCTTTATGAACCATTCAGAAATCTTCATACATTTTCAGCGAATTTGTCGAGCACATCTTTGAGACTTCAGGCTCAAAGTGAGCGCAGACTGAGCGGAAAATGTATGAAGATTTTTGTATCGGTATTTCATAAAAAACAGCCACTTTTTATGTTATATTTTATTTATTTCGGCTTCCCCGATATTTCTCTTCGCAATATTTGCAGCGATAGATTTCTTTTTCTTTATCTGCCAGGATAAAGACCTGATCCAATTCCTGTTCAATGGAAGTGATACAGCGGGGATTTTTGCACCGGATCACATTGACCACCTGTTTTGGCAGATGCAGATCTTTCTTTTCGGTGATTTCTCCGTTTTTGATCACATTTACAGTGATATTATGGTCGATAAAGCCCAGAATATCCAGATCCAGCATATCAATGGAACATTCTACTTTAATGATATCTTTTTTGCCCATCTTGTTGCTGCGGGCATTTTTGATGATTGCTACGCAGCAGTCCAGTTTATCCAGTTTCAGGTCATGATAAATGGTCATGGATTTGCCGGCTTTGATATGGTCTAACACGAAACCTTCTTCGATTCGTCCTACATTTAACATACGTCCACCTCCAGTAAGGTAAGAATAAGAGCCATACGGACATAAACGCCGTATTGTACCTGCTTGAAATAGATTGCCCGGGGATCTGCGTCCACTTCGGTGGAAATTTCGTTGACACGGGGAAGCGGATGAAGAACCAGCATATCGGAAGGCGCCAGTTTCATTTTTTCTTTGTCCAGGATATAGAAGTCTTTCATGCGGACATAGTCATCCTCGTTGAAGAAACGTTCTTTCTGTACGCGGGTCATGTAAAGGATATCCAGTTCAGGAAGGGCATCTTCCAGACGGATTACTTCTTCAAATTCATGACCGCTGGCTTTCAGAACGTCTTCGCGGATATAATCAGGAATCCGCAGCTCTTCTGGAGAGATCAGTACGAACTTTACGCCTTCATAGCGAACCAGCGCTTCGATCAGAGAATGAACCGTACGTCCGAACTTCAGATCGCCGCAGAGCCCCACAGTGATATTGTCCAGTCTGCCCTTCTCGGAACGGATGGTGAGAAGATCTGTCAGGGTCTGGGTAGGGTGCTGATGACCGCCGTCGCCGGCATTGATCACAGGGATAGAAGAGTGCATGGAAGCCACCAATGGGGCGCCTTCTTTAGGATGACGCATAGCGCAGATGTCTGCAAAACAGGAGACTACGCGGATGGTATCTGCAACACTTTCTCCTTTTGAAGCAGAGCTGGAGCTGGCAGAAGAGAAGCCAAGGGCCTTTCCTCCCAGATTCATCATGGCTGCTTCAAAACTGAGACGGGTACGGGTACTTGGCTCGTAAAACAAGGTAGCTATTTTTTTACCATCACATACGTGTGCGTATTTTTCCGGATTTTTCTTAATGTCGTCTGCCAGGTCAAGAACATGACCCAGTTCTTCCACGGAGAAATCCAGAGGACTCATAAGATGTCTCATTTCATACCTCCTAGTAATTTTTTTCTGCCATCTATCATATAATAAATTCACCATAATTTCAAGAAAATCCGAAAACTATTTTCCATACGGTTCAACTTGTAAAAATGGTAGTACTGTACTATAATGAAAAAAATAAAAAATGAAGGAAAAGATACAGTTATGGATTATCGAAAAGCAAGGAGCTATATTGATGAAGCGCACCGATTCGGAGGCGAAATGGGGCTGGATGTGATCACCAGATTTTTGGAATATTTAGGAAATCCTCAGGACGATCTTCGATTTGTCCATATCGCAGGGACAAATGGCAAGGGAAGTGTAGGCGCTTATCTGGAAGCGGTGCTTGTGGAGGCGGGATATCGGGTGGGAAGATTTATTTCTCCCACACTCTATGAGTATCGGGAACGGATTCAGATCAACGGAGCTTATATAACAGAAGAAGATTTTGGCAGATGGATGGATCAGATCGTTCCGGTAATGGAAAAGATGAAACGGGAAGGGGAAGCGCTTCCCTCTCCTTTTGAGATAGAAACCGCTTTATCCTTTCTCTATTACAGAGAAAAGAAATGTGATCTTGTATTGCTGGAGTGCGGGATGGGTGGAAAAACAGATGCCACCAATGTGATAAAGAATACGGAGTTGGCGGTGATCACTTCGATCAGTATGGATCATATGGAATATCTGGGTGACACGCTGGAAAAAATTGCCAGACAGAAGGCGGGAATTATAAAGCCGGGCGCATCGGTTGTCACGTGCAGCCAGCAGACGGAAGCGGCAAAAGAGATAGAAAGGGTCTGTAGGCAGGGGGGAAACCTTCTGACCGTAGGCAGGGTGGAGAATGCGGAGAAAATAGAAGCTGATCTGGAACATCAGACATTTTCTTATGGAGGACAGAGGATCACGATTCATTTGGCCGGGTCCCACCAACTGGAAAATGCAGTGCTTGCTCTTGTAGGCGTACAGGCGCTGGTTCAAAGAGGATATAAGATTACCCGGGAGCAGATTCGCCGGGGATTTGAGAAGGCGCAGTGGAGCGGCAGATTTACGATTCTTAAAAAGGAACCGTATGTGGTGGTAGACGGGGCTCACAACCCGGATGCGGCCGAAAAGCTGAAAGCCTCGCTGGAAATGTATTTTCATGGAAGAAAGTTGATTTTTCTGATGGGAGTACTGAAGGATAAGCAGTATGATAAGATCGCTTCGATTCTGGCTCCTATGGCGAAGGAAGTGATCACGCTGGAAACGCCGGACAACGGCAGGGCGCTTTCTGCAGAAAAGCTGGCGGAGACAGTGAGAAAATATAACGGCAGAGTACAGGCCGCAAAGAGTCTTTCCGATGCCGTGGACCAGGGTATGAATCTGGCAGAAAAAGAGGATGTGGTGGTTGCGTTTGGTTCTCTTTCTTTTACCGGAGAAATCACCCGGCTGTTTAGAGAATGGAAAGGATACAGGAGAGAGGAATGTTAGATTTACTTGACATCAGGAAGCAGATTGACAGCATTGACGGACAGATGGTTGCATTATTTGAAAAGAGAATGGAATTATGCGCGCAGGTGGCAGAATATAAGATCCAGAATGGAAAAGAAGTACTGGATCGAAAGAGAGAAGAAGAGAAGCTGGAAGCCCTTGCAAAGCTGGCGACAGGTTCTTTTAATCAGGTGGGCGTTCAGGAATTGTTCCGGCAGATCATGGCTATGAGCCGAAAACTCCAGTATCGGCAGATGAATCAGCGAGGTGTGGAAGATAAGATCGTATTTCGGCAGGTGCGGGCGCTTCCCATGCAGAGAGCCCGGGTGGTTTTTCAGGGCGTGGAAGGAGCGTACAGTTTTACTGCCATGCACAGTTTTTTCGGAGAATCCATTGAGAGCTATAATGTAGAGACCTGGCGGGATGCCATGGAGGCGATCAAAAATGAAGAGGCAGATTATGCGGTGCTTCCCATAGAAAATTCTACAGCGGGGATTGTGGCAGATATCTATGATCTTTTAGTGGAATATCATCATACCATTGTGGGAGAGCAGATCATTCAGGTAGACCATGCGCTGATGGGACTGAAAAACAGTACCCTTGCAGATATTCAGACGGTATATTCTCACCCACAGGCTTTGGCTCAGTGTAAGACGTTCCTGGAGAGACATCCAGAGTGGAAGGCAGAGCCTTATATCAATACGGCGTCTGCAGCGAAGAAGGTGAAAGAAGACCGGGATATGACGCAGGCGGCGATTGCCAGCCCTTATGCGGCGCAGTGTTTCGGACTGCAGATCTTAAAACCCCATGTATTTTCCAGCAAGCAGAATTCTACCCGGTTTATTATTGTTTCCCGGGAGCAGATTTATGCTATGGGAGCGGGGAAAATCAGCGTATGCTTTGAGATTCCCCATGAGAGCGGAAGTCTGTATAATATTCTGTCTCATTTTATATATAACGATCTGAACATGACAAAGATAGAATCTCGTCCGATTCCTGAGAAAAACTGGGAGTATCGGTTCTTTGTAGATTTTGAAGGAAATCTGGGAGACAGCGGAGTAAAAAATGCCCTTCGGGGAATCCAGGAAGAGGCGAATAACCTGAGAATTTTAGGAAATTATTGACGGACAGGCATACAGGAGAAGAGAGGACTGGTGAATCACATGACAGGAATGAGAGCGTGTATTTTATATAGAGATTTTGAGCAGGGAGAACTGCTGAAAAATATGACGGAGCTGATGGAAGATATCAGCCATCCCAAGGCGCTTTTTGGTAAGGAGAGACTGTTTTTTCAGTGTATCCATGATCTGGTGGAACTGGCGGGGAATTATGGATTTTCAGGAAATCTCTGGCACAATTATCTCACGTTCCTGCTGGTAAATAAGGAAAATGCATTCAGTACTGCTTGTGAAATCGTGGGTCCTGTGGCGGGAAGTATCAATGAGATCGCAAAACATGATTTTGCGATTTTTAAGGAACTTTTTGATTTTGATTTGAAAGCATTTGAAAAGGTGTATCCGTCTTTGGACAGCCGACTGATCACCCAGTATGTGAATATTGATGAGAACAGCAAACTTTTTAATAAGAGAATCCGTGACAGAATCTGCAGTCTGGCAGTGCGGCTGGGGGAAGCGGAGGATGCTGAACAGTTTATGAAGGAAATGGTCCTTTTCTATCAGGAATTTGGTGTGGGGAAATTGGGACTGCACAAAGCTTTTCGAGTGGAAGAAGAGGGGCAGCGGGCGCGGATTGTTCCTATCACTAATATTGCTCACGTGCAGTTGGATGATCTGGTAGGATATGAAATCGCCAAAAAGAAGCTGATAGATAATACGGAAGCATTTGTGTCGGGAAAGCGGGCAAATAACTGTTTGTTGTTTGGAGATGCGGGGACAGGAAAATCTTCCAGCATCAAGGGAATCCTGAATCAATATTATGATCGGGGGCTGAGGATCATCGAAGTGTACAAGCATCAGTTCCATCATCTGAATGATGTGATCGCTCAGATAAAAAACAGAAATTATAAGTTTATCATTTATATGGACGACCTGTCTTTTGAAGAATTTGAAATAGAATACAAGTATCTGAAAGCAGTTATTGAGGGAGGGCTGGAGAAGAAGCCGGACAATATTCTGATTTATGCTACTTCTAATCGCCGGCACCTGGTAAGGGAGAAGTTTTCTGATAAAGAAGAGCGGCGGGATGATTTGCATGCGTCCGATACGGTGCAGGAGAAATTATCTCTTGTGTCCCGGTTCGGTGTGTCGATATTCTTCTGCGCTCCGGATAAAAAAGAATTTCAGAAGATTGTGAAGGTATTGGCAGAGCGTTATCAGATCAAGATGCCGGAGGAGGAACTTTTGCTGGAAGCGAACAAATGGGAGCTTTCGCATGGAGGGCTTTCCGGAAGGACTGCGCAGCAGTTTATCGATTATCTTTGCGGAAAGATGCAGTAAGGAGGAAAAAATATGGGGATACTCACATTTGCAGCGATTGATATTGGGTCTTACAACGTTGCCATTGAGATTTTTCAGATATCAAGAAAAAATGGTCTGAAATCTCTTGACTACGTGGATTATCGCATGGAGCTGGGAAGAGATACTTATGCGGAAGGGCGCATAAGCAATGCCATGGTGCAGGAGCTTTGTCAAGTGCTCAATGATTACAAGCGGATCATGGAAGAGTATCAGGTGGCAGATTATCGGGTCTGCGCTACCAGCGCTCTGCGGGAGGCAAAAAATGCCCAGATCGTTCTGGGAAAAATTTATCAGAATACGGGTATGAAGGTGGATGTGCTCAGTAACTCGGAACAGCGTTTTCTGGGGTATAAGTCCATTGCCTGTACGGAGGAAGCTTTTTCCGATATTATTTCCAGAGGAACGGCAGTCCTGGATATTGGCGGAGGAAGTCTGCAGATCTCTCTGTTTGATAAAGATATGCTGATCACCACCCAGAATATAAAACTGGGTAATCTGAGAATTCGGGAACGGCTGATGGATCTGGAACATGCGGCTCTTTCTTACGAGACGTTGGTGGAAGAATTTATTCGAAATGAGATCATCAGTTTCAGAAAGATCCATCTGAAAGACAGAAAAATAGAAAATGTAATTCTCATCGGGGATTATCTTCCCGATATTTTGGTGAACTATGCCGGAGAGGAGCGGGTGATCCGAAAAGAACAGTTTATGGATCTGTATCGAAAGATTATCAAAAAATCTCCCATGGAACTGGCGATGCTTTTGAATGTTCCGCTGGAAAATGCCACGCTGATGCTGCCCACCGCCATTATTTACCGATATTTTCTGGATTCTCTGGGAGCGGATACCATATGGGCGCCGGGAACGCAGCTTACGGACGGTATCGCCTATGACTATGCGGAAAAAATGAAGCTGATCCGTTCCACCCATAATTTTGACAATGATATTGTTATGGCGGCCAGAAATATTGGAAAGCGGTATGGAGTGAGTAAACCTCATGTGCAGATGGTGGCAAAGACAGCCCTCACGATTTTTGACAGTATGAAGAAAATCCATGGACTGGGACCAAGGGAGCGGCTACTCCTGGAATGTGCCGTTTATCTTCATGATTGCGGAAAATATGTGAGTCTCAGCAACAGCGCAGAGTGTAATTATCAGATTGTGATGGCAACGGAGATTATTGGGCTTTCTCATCAGGAGAGGGAGATGATCGCTCAGATTACCCGGTTTAATACATTGCCGATGGAATCTTTTGAATCTCTTTCACGGCATACGGATCTGGGACTTGAAGATTATCTGGTAATCAATAAACTGACGGCGATCTTACGTCTGGCGAATGCTATGGACAGAAGTCATCTGCAAAAGATTGAACAGATGCGGGCAGCCGTCCGGGGAGAACAGCTGATCCTCAATCTGGTGACGAATCGGGATTATACGCTGGAGCAGGGGCTTTTGAAGGAAAAACAGGAGTTTTTTGAAGATGTATTTGGCATTCAGCCGGTGCTGAAGGTGAAATGGTCAATATAGCAGAAGGGAGCAGGATATGGATTATACAGAATATAAAAAACCGGAATACTTTTGGAATAGAGAATTAAGCTGGCTGGGATTTGATGAGAGGATTCTGGGAGAAGCGAAAGACAAGCAGATTCCTTTGTTTGAACGGCTGAAGTTTTTGAGTATCACTTCATCGAATCTGGATGAGTTTTTTATGGTTCGAGTGGCTTCTTTGAAGGATATGGTACATGCGGGATATGAGAAACCGGATATTGCCGGAATGTCTCCCAAGGTACAGCTTCGTCATATCAGTGTGAAAACCCATAATCTTGTGGAAGAACAGTATCGGGTTTATACCAGATCTCTTCTTCCAGCATTGAGAAAAGCAGGACTGCAGGTGATCGGGAGTCACGAAGAACTGACGAAAGGGCAGGGAGCGTTTGTGGATACGTATTTTGAAGAAAATATTTATCCCGTATTGACGCCTATGGCGATGGACTCTTCCCGTCCCTTCCCTCTGATCCGAAATAAAACCCTGAATCTGGGAGCTTTGATCCGAAAAAAAGAGGGAAAGAAGAATAAAGAGGAACTGGAGTTTGCTACCGTTCAGGTGCCTTCCGTTTTGCCTCGTTTTGTAGAGCTTCCCAAGGGGGAAGATGGGGAGAGGAAGATTATTCTTCTGGAAGAAATCATTGAGAGAAATATAGGGAAATTGTTTTTGAGTTATGATGTGGTATGTACCCATCCGTACCGGATCATGAGAAATGCAGATCTGACGATCGATGAGGATGAGGCTGCTGATCTTTTGAAAGAAATTCAGAAGCAGTTGAAAAAGCGTCAGTGGGGAGAAGTGATCCGTCTGGAGGCAGAGGCAGATATGGACCCTCGTCTGCTGGAAATTCTGAAAAAAGAATTTGAGATTCGGGATGAAGACATCTTTTCCATCCATGGTCCGTTGGATCTCACTTTTTTGATGAAGCTTTACGGGCTGGAAGGATTTGAAGCTTACAAAACGCCGAAATATACGCCTCAGCCGGTTCCTGCCCTGCAAAATGAGGATGATATTTTTACGAATATCAGAAAAGGAGATATTTTCCTGCATCATCCCTATTATACCTTCGATCCGGTGGTGGATTTTGTAAAGAAGGCGGCGAAGGACCCGGACGTTTTGGCAATCAAGCAGACGTTATACCGGGTAAGCGGGAATTCTCCGATCATTGCAGCGCTGGCGCAGGCGGCGGAGAATGGAAAGCAGGTCTCTGTTCTGGTGGAATTAAAAGCCCGGTTTGACGAGGAACACAATATTGTGTGGGCAAAGATGTTGGAAAAAGCAGGCTGTCACGTCATTTACGGTCTGTTGGGGCTGAAAACTCACAGTAAGATCACGCTGGTTGTGAGAAGAGAAGAAGACGGAATTCGCCGGTACGTGCATCTGGGAACGGGAAATTATAACGATTCCACAGCAAAACTGTATACGGATTGCGGAATGTTTACCTGCAGCGAAAAAATTGGGCAGGATGCCACGGCGGTATTTAATATGCTGTCCGGTTATTCGGAGCCCAGCACCTGGAATAAATTGGTGGTGGCGCCTTTGTGGATGCGCAATCGTTTTCTGCATCTGATCCAGATGGAGACAGAGAATGCGAAAAAAGGACATAAAGGGCATATTATTGCCAAAATGAATTCGCTCTGTGACCGGGATATCATTGCAGCTTTATATGCGGCGTCCCAGGCAGGGGTGAAGATTGAACTGATCGTGAGGGGAATCTGTTGTCTGAAAACGGGAATTCCCGGTATCAGCGAAAATATTTCTGTCCATTCGATTGTAGGCGATTTTCTGGAACATGCGAGAATATTCTATTTTTACAGCAATGGACAGGAAGAAATCTATATGGGAAGCGCAGACTGGATGCCGCGAAATCTGGATAAGCGGGTGGAGATTATTTTCCCGGTAGAGGATGAACGGTTGAAAGAAGAAATCAAACATATTCTGGATATTCAGCTTTCCGATAATACAAAAGCACATTTGCTCCAGCCGGATGGAACGTATGTAAAGCCGGACAAGAGAGGAAAAGCGCTGGTGTGCGCTCAGGAATACTTCTGTCAGGAAGCAATCCAAAGGAGTCAGAAACCGGAGGAAAACGGACAGCATAGAGTATTTGTGCCTGCGTTCAATGAATCAGAGGAGTGATATTTTACTAGACATTCAAATAATTTTTGTAGAGAAAAAAGAAAGGGTTGGAGTCGTCATTGGCTTCAGCCTTTTGTTTTATATAAAAAACAATAAAAAGCAATAAAATATTTTAAAAGTAATAAAATATGTTATAATGAGATTAATTTATGATTGGAGGTACTAATATGGGATTAAAAGCGGAAAATGTATTTAAACCTGGAGCGTATCCAGAATATACATACGTCTCCAGAAATTATGAAAATACAGGGATATCATATGAATTACGTTTAAAGCAGGCTTTGAGAACAGCAGGCTGTCTTACATCATTAATTGGACCCTCCAAAATGGGAAAGACAATTTTATGTGAAAAGGTAATTGGATTTGACAATATTGTTGAAATTTCTGGTGCAGATTTTAATAGTAACACAGATTTTTGGGCAATTGTTGCTGCGAAAGTGGGGTTGCCTTATAAAGGAGAATTGACGACAGAAAGAGAGATTAATGAAAGAAATAGTAAGGAAACAGATAGTAAAAGTGAAAAATATGTTCTGGCGAAAGATACCGTTATTCAATATTATAAAGAGTACGATAAAGTGCTGGTGATTGATGATTTTCACTATGCATCGAAAGAGATGCAGACAAAAATGGCGCAACAGCTTAAAGATGCAATTAGAAGAGAATTAAAGGTAGTCGTAGTTTCTCTTCCGCATAGAGCAGACGATGCAATTCGGCAGAACGCAGATTTATCGGGAAGATTGAGTTTAATTAATATTGAAGCGTGGGAAAAAAAGGATTTAAAAGAGATCGCTTTAAAAGGTTTTAGACAGCTTGACATAGAGATAACAGATGAAGTTGCAGAACAATTGGCAGTTGAATGTCTTACATCACCACAGTTGATGCAGTATATTTGTTTGAGTATTTGCACATTATTAGAAGATAAAAACGAGCATATTGTAAATTTGGATATATTAGAGAGGGCATACAAATTTACAACGGTCAATTTTAATTATTATGATGTGGTAAATGTAATGTCTAAAGGTCCCAATCCGCGTGGAAAGAAAAGAAATTTATACAAAACATTAGATGGAAAAGAATTGGATTTGTATGGATTGATTGTGGAATCATTAGCTAAAAATCCCCCGATTATGGAATTAGATTTTGATAAGGTCTATGACAGAATTATAAATCTCATTCCTAAAACAGAAGGGAAACCAGATAAAAATTCTGTAAAAAATCATTTAAATAATTTGCAAACAATCTTAAAAGAAAAAGAAGAAATTTATAAAGCAATAGAATGGAAAGACGGAAAAGTGTACGTTCTGGATCCGTTGTTTTTATTTTATCTGAGATGGGGGAGAATGAATGGATAATATACTGAAAGAATATATCGAGAAGTTGAAATTAGTGGATACTGTAGAGGAGTATGAGGTATTTATATCAAACCTAAACCAGATGATGAAACAGGAATCATATAAGAATGATATTATTCAAAATATTAGAAGTAAGCAGAAATATATGGTGAACAAATTTTCAAAGGAATCTACCCGTGAAAATATGTTAAAAGCAAAAGAAAATCTACAAACTTCAAAAAGCTGATAGAAGAAATAGAAGCTGATATTGTACATTATAAGGCAGATAATATATTTTTTTATATCTACGACAAAGAAAAGATTATAAAAGACAGACATATTTTTAAAATAAGTTTTAACAGGAGTTTTGATGGAAAGGAAGTCAGAGTTATTATCTTACAACCTGTCAATATCTAAAGGACAAATTTGTAAGAAGATGGTAAAGACTTGTCAATTTGGAATATGGTAGAATAGGTGTTACATGGATCTGGCTTTTGGTCAGAGCATCGAAAGGCAGGGTTTTCCCAGAGATGAATGACACAGGAGGTACGATAGATGATGGAAGAGACGAAGATTTTAGTGGTGGATGATGAGAAGGAGATTGCAGATCTTCTGGAGTTATATCTGATCAGTGATGGTTTTCAGGTGAAGAAAGCTTATGACGCCCAGGAGGGGCTCAGGATCATGAAAGAAGAAAAGATTGATCTGGTTCTTCTCGATATCATGATGCCGAATATTGACGGTCTGGAGATGTGCCGCAGGATCCGGGAGACGAATAATGTTCCTATTATCATGGTCAGCGCGAAAACTCAGGAGTTGGATAAAATCGTGGGACTGACTACCGGAGCGGATGACTATGTAACTAAGCCCTTCAATCCTCTGGAACTGATGGCAAGGGTAAAATCGCAGTTGCGCCGTTACCGAGATCTGAATCCGGCACAGGAGAAAAAGTCTGAATCTGCGGTGATTCAGGTGAAAAATCTAACCATCAATAAAGAAACGCATCAGGTATTTGTGGATGGGGAGAGTGTGAAGCTGACGCCGATTGAATTTGACATTCTGTACCTGCTCGCCACTCATCCCGGCAGAGTATTCAGTACCGATGAGATTTTTGAAAAGGTATGGAATGAGAAGGTGTACGAGGCAAATAATACCGTCATGGTCCATATTCGGAGATTGCGGGGAAAGATGAAAGACGATACTAGAGCGGATAAGATCATTACCACAGTCTGGGGGGTAGGATATAAAATTGAAAACTAAGTTCATTAAAAGCTTTGAAGAACGGGTGGCATTTTACATATTTATCAGCGCCGTTGTTACAGGATGGGCGGAAGTGATAGGGGCATTTCTTATTCGTACCATATCGGGAAAGCTGCGCTATATGGGGTATCGAAGCGCCATGCTGGGACCGGACGGACTGAATCCTTATTTTCGAGGAGGAATTTTGGTGGTAATTGGGATCCTGGTGTTTATTCTTACCTTTTATTATCTGATCCGCAGATATATGAAATATGTGAGGATGATCTCGAATGCGATGGAGGATATTGCCAGTGGAAATCTGGATACAGAGATTCCGGTGCTTACCGAAGATGAATTTGGACAGATTGCTTCCTGTATGAACCAGATGCAGGAAAATATCAAAGAGCTGATGGAGCGGGAACGGATGGCGGAGCACACAAAAAATGATCTGATTTCCAGTGTGGCGCACGATCTTCGGACACCGCTTACCTCGATCATCGGTTATATTGGATGGGTCAAGGAACAGCCGGAACTGGATGTGGAGATTCGCCAGAAATATCTGGATATTGCCTATCGGAAAGCCCAGCATCTGGAACGGCTCACCAACGAACTGTTTGGATTTGTAAAGCTGGAGCATCGGGAGATGAGTCTTCACATGGGGACGTTGGATCTGGAGCAGCTCTTAGAGCAGCTTCTGGATGAATGCTATCCCAGTTTTGAAAAGTTTGGGCTTCAGCCGCAGTTTCTCTGTCGGGAGGACGGAGTACTGATGGAAGGAGACGGTAATCTTTTAGCGCGACTTTTTGATAATCTTCTGAATAATGCGATAAAATATGGAAAAGATGGAAAAATGATCCGGGTGGAACTGGAAAAGGAGGCAGGGTATGCCATTACACGGGTGATTAATTTTGGATATGTGATTCCAGAGTCGGAAATAGGAAATTTGTTTCGGAAGTTTTACCGGGTGGAGCAGTCCCGTTCTCAGGATACAGGAGGAACAGGACTGGGACTGGCAATCGTGGAGCAGATCGTACAGCTGCATCACGGTACCATCCATGTGAAAAGCGATCTTCAGGGGACTGTCTTTGAAGTGACGCTGCCGCTTAAGCAAATGGAGGAGGGAGAAGTATGAAAAAGGTAACGGGCAGATGGATAGTGTCGCTTTTTTTGATTTTTCTGTTTTTCATCTGCTGTATTCCTGTAAAGGGACAGGAACAGGGGCAGATTGCCATCAGTCTGAAGTATGGGTTTGAAAATAATGTAAAGAGCGGCTCCAGTTTTCCTCTTCAGGTAACTTTGCAGAATACAGGGGAAGCGTTCGAGGGAAGTCTGGAGATGGAGATTCCCATTCAGGCGGAAAATCAGGATGTAGCCAGCAGTATTTGGATGGGATCGGATCAGTGGACAAGTAATAAGGACAGAATTTATACCTATCAGAAAGAACTTGCGCTGGATGCGGGAGAAGTCTGGAAAGAAACGTTTTATCTGCAGCTTCCCATGTTTGAGGGAAACTGTACTGTGCGGGTGAGGGACGGAGAAAATATTGCAGGAAGCCAGCAGTTAAACTTTAATTTTGCAGAAAATACTTCCCGGATTCTTATGGGAGTGATTACCACACAGACAGAGCAGGCGATGGATCTGGATGGAATGCAGGTGAGCTTTGATCAGGGATATGTGTCAGAAGCATTTGTCAAAGTGATTTTGCTGGAACCAGAAGATATTTATCCGAATCCGGAAGCTATCCGGCAGCTGGATGTGCTGATCGTTGATGAGGGAACCGTGTTTGCGCCGGAACAACAGCTTGCCCTTGACCGATGGAGGGGAGAAGAGGGGATTTATCTGGAACGTTTTTCGGATCAGGAGTTGACGGATGTGTTTCAGGAATTTATTAACGGAGAACAGAGAGAACGTTTTGCCCGTTATCTGGAGCAGATGCAGACGTACAGTTTTGGTGATACCGCAGGACTGACGGAGGTTCCGGTAAATAAACAGCCTGCCATGGGAAAATACGTGTTTGTTTTGACAGTGTATGTTCTGTTGGTGGGTCCTGGACTTTTTCTGGTTCTGAAGAAAAAGAAAAAGCAGAAATATCTCTGGGCGGGAATCTGCGGATTTTCCGTGATCTTTATGGTGGTGATCGGCTTGCTGGGACGGGAAACGTATGTGTATGCCCCGTTTATCAGCTACAACGGTGTTTATGAGCAAAACAATCAAGTGTGGACAGAGACAGCGCAGATTGGGATTCAGGCGCCCTACAATAATGAGTATAAGCTGTATCTGGATTCTTCGTATGAGTTGCTTCCCATCAATATCGGCTCAACAGGGACACAGAAGGCTTCCCACCAACGGGCGGATCTGGTAAATATCCGTCTGGGGGAAGAGAAAAATGAGGTTACCATGGGAAATATGGCAGCATTTACCCAGAATTTTTTTAAACTGGAAAAAAGCAGACGGCTGGAAGAGCAGGAACAGGTGCAGATACAGCTGTCGGCAGAGGAAGGAAAGCTTTCAGGTACGTGGAAGAACCCTACCGCCTATCATCTGGAAAATGTGCTTTTGGTGATGCAGAACCGGGGAGCCGTTCTGAAGGATATGCCGGCAGGAACTTCAGGGGAATTGAAAGATGTAGTGTTGCATTCTTTTGAAAATGACGGGTTGGATTTACTTATGGATGCGTTTATGGACTTTTCCGATTCTCCGTATCCGGAATATGAGCGGGAGAAGATGGCGCTTCACAGCTGGAATGTAATACGGGAAGGGGCGAACGCTCAGGTGTATCTTCTGGCAAAGGTGGAGAATCCAGATCAGGATTTTCAACTGGATTCTGGTTATAAAGTACATGGAACTGCATTATTTCAGATGCCGGTGGAAGTGGAGTGGGAGAACCGGGGTCTCGTCTGGTGTCCCAATCTGGAAACGTACGGATGGTCTCAGAACAGTGAATTTAGCGCACAGACGAATCTGATTCACGGCAGAGAAGCTACGGTGGAGTACCCGCTGGATTTTCTCGGAGATGTGCAGCAGATAACCTTAGAAGATGTGGAATATAATGAAGAAAAATATTTTTTCCCTTTTCAGGGAAAGGTAGCTTTGTATTGTTGGGAAACAGAAAATTTTGAGGAAATACAGAACTGGAAGGAACCGCTTTCAGGACAACGGCTGAAAAGATATCTGTCGCCTGAAAAAACAATCAAAATCCGCTATCTTCTGGATGATACGTTTGATACCAGAAATCGTTCCTGTATGCTTCCCTGCCTGCAGGCAGTGGGAAAGGTGGAGTGAGAATGCTGAAGATTACAGATTTATATAAAAAGTACGATAATGTACTGGCGCTGGACGGTCTGAATATGGATATCCAGAAGGGAGAACTCTATGGTTTTGTGGGACCTAACGGAGCAGGAAAAACCACCACGATACGGATTATCGCCGGGCTTTTACATCCTACCCGGGGAGAGGTGTGGATTGACGGACAGCGAGCGGAGAAGGATGAAAAGATCCTGAAAAGCAAGATTGGATATGTACCTGATTTTTTCGGGGTATACGATAATCTGACCGTGATGGAATATCTGGAATTTTATGCCTCAGCATACGGGCTTTACGGAAAAGAAGGAACACGAAGAGCCAGAGAGGTTCTGGATCGGGTGGAGCTTTTCCAGATGGAAGAACGGTTTGTGGATGAGTTATCCCGGGGAATGCAGCAGAGACTGTGTCTTGCCCGGGCGCTGATCCATCAGCCCCAGCTTCTGGTGATGGATGAGCCGGCTTCCGGTTTGGACCCGGGAGCCCGCCGGATTTTTAAAAATGTCCTGAAAAGTCTTTGTCAGGAGGGCTATACGGTGCTGATCAGTTCCCATATTCTCTCAGAACTGGCAGATATGTGCAGCAATGTGGGAATTATCAATCAGGGGAAAATGGTTCTGCAGGGAGAGATGGAGGATATTATGTATTCCATTGACAGTGCAAATCCTATTCTGATCACCATATACAGTCATATGGAGAAAGCGCTGGAATTGTTGAAACATCACCCGCTGGTTACGAGAATTACGATTGAAAAGAATACGATTTCGATTTTATTTACCGGAAGTAAGGAAGAGGAAGCTATGCTGCTGCGGGAAATGGTGGAAGCAGATATTTTGATCACTTCTTTTGTAAGAGAACATAATAGTCTGGAATCCGTGTTCTTCCGTCTGATCGAACCGGAGAAAGGAGAAGGAAGATATGATACGGATAAAGCTTAATCCTGTTTTGGAAAATGAAATGAAAAGAAATATGCGTTCCATAAAGGGATCATGGGTAATCTTTATCGTGAATGTGATCTTGACGGTCGTGGCGCTTCTCACCTATTTTGGAACGGTGGGACAGCAGGATTTTCTTACATCTGGACAGTATCGCTTTCCGGTGCAGTATTATGTGATGATGGCGTATGCGCTGTTTCTTATGATCTGTATACTGGTGCCGGGGATTGCCGGAGGTTCTATAGCGATTGAGCGGGATCGAAGGACACTGGATCTTTTGCTCACCACGCACTTAAGTCCATGGAAAGTGGTAATCGGAAAATTAGAATCTTCTTTGAGTTTTATTTTTCTGGTGGCGTTTTCCGCTCTTCCCGTTATGGCGCTGATTCTGGTGTTTGGAGGCGTTTCCTTTGTGGATTTATTTGCACTGGTGGGGATTTTGGTGATTTCAGGGATTTTCATTGGCAGTGTGGGAATTTTTTGCTCTGCCGTGATCCGAAAAACTACGGTGGCAACAATCGCCTCCTATGTGATCGTAGTGCTGCTCACATTGGGGATTCTTATTCTTTTGACTGGATCTCATTACATTTTAAATGTGAGGGCAGAGCAGATGGGAAATTTTGAAGGAGTAGATATAGGAAAATGGGTGTATCTTCTGTATCTGAATCCTTTGGTGATTTATTTTGGATTGTTAAGCAATCAGGTGGGAAGCGGCTGTGAACTTTTGCAGATCTGCAGCCGCTTTGGAGAATATACCAATGATTTTGGGGTAGTACATATGTTGGGGATTGCCGTGGGGGTACAGCTTTTGATTTCCATGCTTCTTTTGTATCTGGCAGGGAAAAGTATCAATCCCTTGCGAAAGTAGGGAGGCTTACAGGTGTTCCAGCAGGGAGGCGGGAATTTTCAGATTCCCCTTACCGCATCCCAGATCGATAGAAGGCTTGTTGGAACCATGGAAATCAGAGCCTCCGGTGATGAATAGTCCGTGTTTTTTTGCAAGAAGGCGCAGATTGGTCTCGTCCATTCCACGGTTTGTGGAATAGATCGCTTCGATACCGTCCAGTCCGGCGTTGGCCAGTAAAGTGGTCAGCTCTTCCAACTGGTCTTTGGACAGATGATAGAGGAGGGGGTGGGCAAGAACTGCTTTTCCCCCTCCTTCGTGAATGAGCTGAATTGCCCCAAAGGGAGAGATCATTTTCCGGGGAACGAAACAGGGGGCATGATCCCCCAGAAAACGGTTAAAAGCTTCCGCAAGGGTGTGTACCTGTTTCGTTTCCATGAGAAAACGGGCAAAATGCGCCCGGGTCCACACGCTGTCAGGAAAATTTTTTATCATGTCTTCCCAGGTGATCTGAAGTCCCTGTTCCTGCATCCGTTGGATGACGGTGCGATTTCTCTGATCCCGCGCTTTCTGAAATGTTTTCAGTCTTTCCCGAAAATGCAGATTATCCGGGTCGATGTTGAAGCCCAGAATATGGATATCTTTGCCCTGATATGCCGCGGAAAGCTCGATTCCGGGAATGATCGTCAGGGAAGTGTGACGGGCTGCGTCTGTAGCCTCTGATATGCCGTCCGTGGTATCATGGTCTGTGAGGGCAATCGCTCGCAGACCTTTTTTTATTGCATAGTCTACCAGCTGGGTGGGAGTGTACGTTCCATCGGAGCAGGAAGAGTGAACGTGAAGATCAATATAAAAAGATTGTGTCATAAAAAACCTCGTCTTTCTTCAGAAAATAGATGTTGAATTATGTGGTTACAGTATAAAACAATTTGGAGAAAAAATCAAAAAGGAGATTGCTATGTTTAAGGAAAAAGATACGGTATGTATCGTATCATGTTCTGACGGTATGTTACCGGAAAATCAGGGAAAAATAGAAGAATTGAAAAAAGTATTTTACCAGATGGGCTTGCAGGTTCTGGAAAGTCCGTATTTGTATAGAAAAGATGCTCTTGCTGCCTCTCCTGCCAGACGGGGAGAATATCTGATGAGCTGTTATGAAAATGAGCAGGTGAAGGCAATTTTTGACGTCAGCGGAGGGAATCTGGCAAATCAGATTTTAGAGTTTCTGGATTTTGAGACGATCAAAAAGAGCGGAGTTCAATTTTGGGGGTACAGCGATCTGACGGTTGTGCTGAATGCCCTTTATACGAAAGCAGGAAAAAGCTCCTGGCTGTATCAGGTTCGCAATCTGGTGGGAAGAGATGGAGAGGATCAGAGAAGGAGATTTCAGGGAGAAAGAGAGCAGTTTTTGCCGGATGACTGGAAGCTCCTTGCGGGTAGCAGGATGGAAGGGATTCTTGTGGGAGGAAATATCCGATGTTTCCTGAAACTGGCAGGGACACAGTATTTTCCTGATCTGGAAGGGAAGCTTTTATTCCTGGAAAGCTTTGGAGGGAGCGAGGGTGTAATTGCCTCTCTTCTTACTCAACTGAAACAGATGGGGGCGTTCGATAAGATCGGAGGTTTGCTTCTGGGAACATTTACAGAGTTGAATGAAAAAGAGGGAAGAGAAAAAATCGAGGAACTGGTTCTTTCCCTGCGGGGAGAACGAAAATTTCCTGTTGCGCGCACCAGCCAGGTAGGACATGGGGCGGATTCCAGAGGACTGCCGATAGGAAGTATCTATAAAGTGTAAAAAGGATTTGTAACTCTTGTGGGAAAAGGGTATAATGAATATAAGAGTAGCAGACTGTTGAATAGGTATGAATAACGATCCGTTCCACAGCAAAAAAGCTGTAAAATGATAAAGAGGTGAGAATATGAAATTCGATATGCATTGCCACACAAAAGAAGGCTCTATGGATGGCAAGGTAATGATTGAAGAATATATCCGGAGCTTGAAGGAAAAGGGATTCGGTGGGATGCTGGTATCCGATCACAATTCTTATGATGGATATCGGGAATGGAGAGATTCCATTAAAGGAAAGACTCACACGGATTTTGTAGTACTGAAAGGGGTAGAGTATGACACGATCGATTGCGGTCATATGCTGGTGATTATGCCGGAAGGTGTGAAACTGAAGCTTCTGGAGCTGCGGGGACTGCCGGCGCAGATTCTTATTATGACGGTACATCATTATGGAGGAATCGTGGGACCGGCGCATCCGTTTGGGGAAAAGTATCTGAGTATTATGAAAACGCAGGCAAGGAAGAAGTTCCATGAAGAGCGGGTGGAGAGTTTGATGAATCAGTTTGATTTCGTGGAGATTTTTAACGCCTGTGAGTCGGAGGAAGTGAACGAAAAGGCAAAGCAGCTTGCCAGAAAGTATCATAAACCGGGCTTTGGAGGCAGTGATGCCCACCGGATAGACTGCATAGGTATGGGCTATACCAAACTTCCCGATGATATCCGCTGCGAATCCGATCTGATCCGCTATGTGAAGAGTACGCCGTATATTCCATGCGGCGGGGTACGTTATGACAGGACCACGAAGGACAAACTGGGACCTTTGAATAAATTGTTGGTAGAGTCTTTCTTCCTTTATAATAAGAGCGGTGAGCGCATTAGAAGGAGAAAACGGCTGAAAGAGCTGGAAAATCTTCATTAGAAAATGTGACAAGATGTGATTTTTTTCTTGCTATCTCTTTAGAGAAGTGATATATTAGCCACGTAAATCGAAAAAAAGAGGGAGGCAGAAAAATGGATACATCGTATAATTTTTTGTTGGATTTAGCGCTGATTTTATTAAGCACGAAGGTTTTGGGGTTAATTACCAGAAAGGTTCATATGCCACAGGTGGTGGGAGCTCTTCTGGCGGGATTGCTTCTGGGGCCGGCGTGCTTAAATATTTTAAAGGGAACAGAATTTATCCGGGATACAGCGGAGATCGGTGTGGTTGTGCTGATGTTCTGCGCCGGTATGGAAACAGATATTGATGAACTGAAAAAGAGCGGAAAGGCTTCCTTTGTGATCGCTGTCCTGGGTGTGTTGGTGCCGTTGGCGGGCGGATTTGCGGTAGCCTGGATATTTAATAAACCGGGAATCATCGAATCGGATGCAGGATGCAGCGTGTTCTTACAGAATATTTTTATCGGTGTGATATTGACAGCTACCTCTGTAAGTATCAGTGTGGAAACGCTGAAAGAGATGGGGAAATTAAAGACACATTCTGGAAATGCAATTTTGGGAGCAGCCATTATTGATGATATTCTGGGAATTATTGCGTTGACTATCGTGACGAGTATGGCGGATTCTTCCGTAAATATTGCGGTAGTACTTTTGAAAATTGTGGGCTTTTTTGTATTTTCCATCGCAGCGGGCGCATTGTTTTATTTTCTGTATAGAAAATGGGAAGAACATTCAGAAAGAGGGCTTCGCCGTCACGCGATTATTGTATTTGTATTTTGTCTTTTGTTATCCTACTGTGCGGAAGTATTCTTTGGAGTGGCAGATATCACCGGCGCTTTTGTAGCGGGTCTGGTCGTGTCGAAAACGCAGAGAACCCAGTGGCTGGCAGCGAAGTTCGATACCATTTCCTATATGTTTTTATCACCCTTATTTTTTGCAAGTATCGGTATCAAGGTGGTACTTCCGGAAATGAATGGAACGATTCTGGCATTTACCGGAGTACTGGTCGTAGTGGCAGTGCTTACGAAGGTTCTGGGCTGCGGTTTGGGAGCAAAACTGTGTAAATATAAAAATTATCAGTGCGCCAGAATTGGTGTGGGTATGATCTCCCGAGGAGAGGTTGCCTTGATCGTGGCGGATAAAGGAGCTTCTCTGGGGCTGATGGGTTCTGTATTTTTGGGACCGGTAGTTATCGTGGTGGTAATCACGACGATTATTACTCCGATTCTTTTGAAGTTTGTGTTCCGTTATGGACCAAAAGGAGCCAGCGGCGGCGGAAAACTGGTGGAAGATTATGAACAGCTGGAGCGCTACCGTATGGGAGAAGAAGAACAGAAAATTTCGGATAAGAGAAATCAGAGCTGAGAGCAGCTGGAATGGAGGGTATCATGAGAAAGAAAGTAGTAAAATTTGGCGGAAGTTCACTGGCGAGCGCAGAGCAGTTTAAAAAAGTGGGAGAGATCATCCGCTCCGATGAAGGACGCAGATATGTAGTGCCTTCTGCGCCGGGAAAACGATACAGCAGCGATATTAAGGTGACAGATATGCTGTATGACTGCTATCAGGCAGCGGCGGATAACGATGCTTTTCGGGAAAAACTGAAAAAAATTCAGGAGCGCTATCAGGAGATTATCGATGGACTGGGACTGAGCTTGTCTCTGGACAGTCAGTTTGAGAAAATTGGAGAGGATTTTAAGAATCAGAAGGGGCTGGATTACGCGGCTTCCCGGGGAGAATACCTGAACGGTATCCTGATGGCGGAGTATCTGGGTTATACTTTTGTAGATCCTGCAGATCATATTTTCTTTGATCGGGAGGGCAACCTGGATGGAGAAAAAACAGACAGGAGCCTGGCCGAGAAACTGGAACATATTGAGCGGGCAGTGATTCCGGGATTTTATGGAACAGATCCGGAGGGAAACGTAAAGACTTTTTCCAGAGGCGGTTCAGATGTGACAGGCTCTATTGTGGCAAAGGCGGTACGGGCGGATATTTACGAAAATTGGACGGACGTATCTGGATTTCTTGTGACAGATCCGCGTATCGTGGAAAATCCGGAAACAATTTCCACGATAACGTATAAGGAACTGCGGGAGCTTGCCTATATGGGCGCCACTGTTCTGCATGAGGATGCCATTTTCCCGCTGCGGCAGGAAGGGATTCCCATCAATATCCGAAATACGAACCGTCCTATGGATCGGGGAACGATGATCGTGGAGAGTACCTGTAACAAGCCGAGGTACACGATCACCGGTATTGCCGGAAAAAAAGGATTTGCATCTATCAATATCGAAAAAGATATGATGAATATGGAAATTGGATTCGGAAGAAAAGTGCTGCAGGTATTTGAGGAAAATGGCTTATCCTTTGAGCACGTACCTTCCGGGATCGATACGTTCACGGTATATGTACATCAGGATGAATTTGAGGATAAAGAGCAGAATATTATTGCAGGACTTCACAGAGCGGTACAGCCGGATTCTATCGACCTGGAGTCGGATTTGGCGCTGATCGCTGTTGTGGGAAGAGGAATGAGAAGAAATCGCGGAACTGCTGCGAGGATTTTTGCTGCTCTGGCGCACAATCACGTAAATGTAAAGATGATCGATCAGGGTTCCAGCGAGCTGAACATTATTATCGGCGTGGAAAACAGGGATTTTGAAACGGCGATCCGGGCGATTTACGATATTTTTGTGTTGGCGCAGGTGTGAAAAAAGGAGATCCCTTCCAGTTGACAGTTATTTCCGGGGTGTGCTATAATACGAAACAAAGTTGAAAAGAAATTGTAACAAATTGCAAAGGGGTATGAAGATGAAAGGGATAAAAAAAGGATTGCTGGCAGGCATGGTGCTGTGTTGCATGCCTGTTCTATCGGCGTGTTCTTTTAAAGAGACACTCGGCGTATTGTGGAACAGCGAGGATAAAAGTCCGGATGGAGAGGTGCAGGATACGCAGGAAGATATTTCCGGTCTGAAAGTGGATGAGAATGTAGAAAAGCCGGCGATTGCCAATGAGCTGGGAGAGCCGGTAACTTACGGGCGGAATGGTACGGCAGAGCCGTTGACTATCGAAGCGTCTGTGAACGATGGCGGAACGCTTACTTACCAGTGGTATCGGAATAATGTGGATTCTAACGGTGGCGGAACTGCTATTGAAGGAGCGACAGAGAACAGTTACACGCCTTCTACGGAAGAGGCAGGAACTACCTATTATTATGTAGTAGTGACGAACACCGTGGGGGAGGGAATCCAGCTTTCCACCAGTGCAACCAAGTGCGTGACTGTTACGGAAGAAGAAGCAGTGCAGGAGGAAACGCAGGAGCCGGAAACTGAGACGCAGGAGCAGACTGTGGAAGCAGGCTGGCAAAAGAGTGATGACGGCTGGTGGTATCAGTATGAAGACGGAACGTATCCAGTGAATAAATGGGAAGAAATCGATGGAAAATGGTACGTTTTTGATGAGAAAGGCTATATCAGAACCGGCTGGTATCAGGAAGGCGATAAGTGGTATTATTTGAATGAAGATGGATCTATGGCGGTGGATACAGAGGTGGATGGTTATCATCTGGGTTCAGACGGCGTGATGCAGTAGATTTTACAGAGAGAGTGCGGTATGGGGAGAGCGTTTCCGGGTACGGCGCTCTCTTACTTTTTGGTTGCAATTTATTCTAATGTTTAGTATCATGAGTATAGTTTATGTTATTGTGAACGGAGTGAACAGTAACGAGTTTATACCTGTCGGGAGTGGAATCCCGGGTAAGAAAGAAGGAAAAAGAATGAGTGAATGGATTAAAGTGGCTGTGGATGCCATGGGTGGAGATTATGCCCCCAAAGAGCCGGTGAAAGGCGCGGTGGAAGCAGTCAATGAGAAAGAAGAGCTGTTTATTTATCTTGTGGGACAGGAAGCGGCGATTCAAAAGGAGCTGGAGCAGTACACCTATCCCAAAGACAGAATTCAGGTGGTAGCGGCAGAGGAAGTGATCGAGACGGGAGAACCGCCGGTTCAGGCAATCCAGAAAAAGAAAGATTCCTCCATGGTGAAAGCATTGCGGTTGGTACGTCAGGGTGAGGCGTCTGCTTTTGTCTCCTGCGGAAGTACGGGAGCCGTTTTAGTAGGAGGTCAGGTTCTGGTAGGGAAGATCAAAGGTGTGGAGCGAGCGCCGTTAGCGCCGCTGATTCCTACGGTAGACGGTGTGTCCTTACTGATCGACTGCGGGGCAAATGTAGATGCCCGGGCTTCTCATCTTCTTCAGTTCGCCAGAATGGGTTCTATTTACATGGAAAATGTGATGGGTGTGAAAAATCCCCGTGTGGGACTGGTAAATATCGGCGCTGAGGAAGAAAAAGGAAATGCGCTGGTAAAAGAGGCGTATCCGTTATTGAAAGAGTGCGAAGATATCAATTTTGTTGGAAATGTGGAGGCGAGGGATATTCCCAAAGGCGTTTGCGATGTGATCGTGTGCGAGGCATTTGTAGGAAATGTGATCCTGAAACTGTATGAGGGCGTAGGATCAGCTTTGATCTCTAAAGTAAAAGGCGGGATGATGACCTCTCTGAGAAGTAAGATTGGCGGTCTGCTGGTAAAACCGGCGCTGAAAGAAACTTTAAAATCGTTTGATGCCAGCCAGTACGGGGGAGCGCCGCTTCTTGGACTTAAGGGACTGGTAGTAAAGAGTCACGGAAGCGCTACTGCCAATGAAATCAGAAATTCTATTTTCCAATGTATTACTTTTACACAGGAAGATATTTGCGGAAAGATCAGAGAGCATATTACCACAGAAAAAAAGGGGGAAGTATAAGAAATGGAACTGGAAAAATTGCAGAATATTATTGCCGAGGTATTGAATGTGGACGCCGGAGAGGTGACGATGGATACCACATTTACAGAGGATCTGGGAGCAGATTCTCTGGATGTATTTCAGATCCTCATGGGTGTGGAAGAGGCGTTTGATATAGAGATTCAGGAGGAAGACGCAGAACAGATCGTGTCGGTAGGCGACGCGGTAGAGGCTATCCGGAAAGCTATTCAGTAAGGAAATAGAGCGGCTGTTGTATGAATTGTTTTCAGAAATGTGGATGGACAATCCGTGCAGCAGCTTTTGTTGTATAAAAACGTGTCAGGAGGAATTATGAGAAATATACAGGAACTTGAGAAAAGAATCGGCTATGTGTTTCGCAACAGAAAATTAATTTGTACGGCTCTGCGGCACAGCTCTTATGTGAATGAGCACCGGATGAACCGGTTGGAATGTAATGAGCGTCTGGAATTTCTGGGAGACGCCGTTTTAGAGCTGGTAAGCAGTGAATATCTGTTTGCCGCCTACCCCCAAATGCCGGAGGGAGAGCTTACCCGTCTGCGAGCAAGTCTGGTCTGCGAGCCCACGCTGGCATTTTGTGCCCGGGAAATCAATCTGGGAGATTATCTGAGCCTTGGAAAGGGCGAGGAGCTGACCGGAGGGAGACACAGGGATTCTGTCACATCCGACGCTATGGAAGCGGTAATTGGAGCTTTGTATCTGGATGGTGGATTTGCTAGTGCAAAAGAGTTCATTTTAACATTTGTTTTAAATGATATAGAACATAAAAAACTCTTTTTCGATAGCAAGACCATCTTTCAGGAAATGGTGCAGGGAAATTTTGCAGGAGAGATCACGTATCATCTGCTGGGAGAAGAGGGACCGGATCACGATAAAACCTTTTCCGTGGAGGTATGTATCGGAGAAAAATCTGTGGGAGAAGGCAAGGGAAGAACGAAGAAGGCGGCGGAACAGATGGCTGCCTATCATGGAATTATGAAGATTCAGGCAGGTGACATATGTATTTAAAGAGCATTGAGGTACAGGGTTTTAAATCTTTTGCCAATAAGATTCTTTTTGAATTTCATAATGGGATTACCGGGATCGTGGGACCTAACGGCAGTGGAAAAAGTAATGTAGGCGATGCGGTGCGCTGGGTATTGGGAGAGCAGAGCGCAAAGCAGCTGCGCGGCGGCAATATGCAGGATGTTATTTTTTCCGGTACGGAGACAAGAAAGCCTCTGGGATTTGCCTCGGTAGCTATCACACTGGATAATTCCGATCACAAATTGGATATTGAGTATGAAGAGGTGACGGTAACCAGAAGGCTGTACCGTTCCGGGGAGAGTGAGTATCTGTTAAATGGAACTTCCTGTCGTCTGAAGGATATCAATGAGCTTTTTTATGATACAGGTATCGGAAAAGAAGGATATTCCATTATCGGTCAGGGACAGATTGATAAAATCTTAAGCGGTAAGCCGGAAGAGCGGAGGGAACTTTTTGATGAAGCTGCAGGAATCGTAAAGTTTAAGAGAAGGAAGAATACGGCCTTAAAGAAGCTGGATGAGGAACAGCAGAATCTGGTGCGTGTTACAGATATTCTCTCGGAGCTGACCCGGCAGCTGGGACCTTTGGAGCGACAGTCCGAGACTGCCAGAATTTATCTGAAAAAGAGAGAAGAGCTAAAGGTTCTGGATGTGAATATGTTTCTGGTGGAGACGGAACATATGCGGGAACAGTTGAAAGATGTGGAGCAGAAATATCAGGCTGCCCAGGAAGAATTGTCCCAGACCCAGTCGGATTTTGAGAAAACAAAGGCAGAATACGAAGAAATCGAAAAGAAGCTGGAAGAACTGGATGAAAAGATACAGACTTCCCGGGAACAGTCCGGGGAGAACGCCCTGAAAAAACAGCAGTTGGAAAATAGTATTGAGCTGTTGAAGGAACAGATCAAGGCGGCGAAACAGAGCGATCAGCATTACCAGGAGCGGGTTGCTTCGATCCGGCAGGAGCTGGAAAAAAGGAAAGAAGAAGAAAAAAATCATCAGGAAGATGAGGAAAAGCTGGAACAGCAGCTTCAGGATATCACAAAGAAACGGGAAGAACAGAGAGAAAAGCTTTCCGCACTCCATAAGGAAATGGAAGCATGTTCCCGGATCATCGAGGAAGGAAAAAATGAGATCATTGAGCTTTTGAATCGGAAAGCATCTACCAAAGGAAAGATGCAGCGATACGACGCTATGTTGGAGCAGATCGGGATTCGCAAGGCTTCTTTGAGTCAGAGAATCCTCAAATTAAAAAGTGATGAATCGGAACAACAGGAAATTATAAAAGAGCATCAGGGAAAATACCAGGAGATCAGCGGGCAGATGGATCAGCTGAATCAGTCCTATCAGAAGACGGAGCAGGAAATGGTTTCCATCCGAAAGTTGCTGGAGGATCAGAACCGACAGATGGAGATCGGTCAGACAGCTTATCACCGGGAGGAATCCCGTCTGGAATCTCTGAAAAATATCACCGAGCGATATGAGGGATATGGAAACAGTATTCGAAGGGTGATGGAGCAGAAAGATCGGCGTCCGGGCATTCACGGGGTAGTTGCAGATCTGATCCGGGTGGAAAAGCAGTATGAGGTGGCGATAGAGACGGCTTTGGGAGGCAGTATTCAGAATATTGTCACGGACAATGACCAGACAGCCAAGCATATGATCGAATTTTTGAAAAAGAACCGTTACGGAAGGGCTACATTCCTGCCCCTTACCAATATGCGAAGAAGCAGTTTTACCAATGGAGCTGCGCTGCGGGAGCAGGGAGTGATCGGGCTGGCAGACACGCTGGTGGAGGCGGATGAGACCTATCATACTCTTCTGTCCCAGATTTTGGGGAGAACGCTGGTGGTGGATACGATCGACCACGCCATTGCTATTGGAAGGAAATATAACCACAGTCTGAGAATCGTTACGCTGGAGGGAGAATCCTTAAGCCCCGGCGGTTCCATGACAGGCGGAGCATTCCGAAACAGCAGTAATCTTCTGGGAAGACGGCGGGAGATCGAAGAATTGGAATCCAGCGTGGCTTCTCTGAAAAGCGATATGGTGAAGATGCAGGAAGCCATTGCCAGAAATCGGGAAGACAGAAATCGAAAAAGAGATTATCTGACAGAATTGACGGAACAGCTTCAAAAATTGCAGCTTGCTCAGAATACAGAAAAGATGAATATTTCTCAGGCAGAGACCCGGATTCGGGAAATCCGCGGGGGATATGGACAGCTGAAATCCGAAGGAAGAGAGATCGAAGGTCAGATTCAGGAAATCAAAGGAAACAGTTCTCTGATTCAAAAAGAGATGGAAGAGTCGGATCTTAAAGAAAAAGAGCAGGAAACTATAATCGGGGAACATCAGAAGATTCTGGAGGAACAGCAGGAGCAGGAAGCAGAAAATACGAAGCTGCTCAATGAAATCCAGCTGGAGTACGCTTCCATGGAGCAGAAACGAAGTTTTGCCCGGGAGAATATTCTGCGTATCCGGCAGGAAGAAAAAAGTCTGAAACAGGAGCTGGAGCATCTGATGCTGGCGATGGAAGAGGGAAGTCAGGAAATGACTCGAAAAGAGGGAGAAATCCTGGAAATTGAGAAGACCATTGCGGAAGCGGGAAGAGTGCAGCAAGAAGACGAGCAGAAGATGCAGCGCTATCTGGAAGAAAAGGAAGGGCTGAACAGCCATCATAAAACCTTCTTCCAGCGGCGGGATGAACTGTCCAGCCATATCAGTCTGATGGATAAAGAGTGCTTCCGCCTGAACAGCCAGAAGGAAAAGCTGGAAGAACGGCAGGAAGGCCAGATCAGCTATCTGTGGGAGGAATATGAGATCACACCCAGCAAAGCTGCAGATTATCGCATGGAAGAAATTCCTGAGAGGACAGTGATTCGAAAGGATATTGCTGAATTAAAGGATTCCATCCGTAAGCTGGGAAATGTAAACGTCAATGCCATTGAGGAATATAAGGAGCTTTCTGAGCGTCATACATTCTTAAGCAGTCAGCATTCCGATCTGGTGGAGGCGGCAGAAACCCTCAAAAAAATTATTGCAGAGCTGGATGAAGGGATGCGTAAGCAATTTGCAGAGAAATTTGAACAGATCTGTATAGAATTTGATAAAGTGTTCAAACAGCTTTTTGGCGGCGGAAAAGGTACGCTGGAGCTGATGGAAGAGGAAGATATTCTGGAAGCAGGCATTCGGATCATTTCGCAGCCCCCGGGAAAGAAGCTTCAGAATATGATGCAGCTTTCCGGTGGAGAAAAAGCGCTGACGGCCATTGCTTTATTATTTGCTATTCAGAATCTGAAACCGTCTCCCTTCTGTCTGCTGGATGAGATTGAGGCGGCGCTGGATGATTCCAATGTCACCCGGTTTGCCCAGTATCTTCACAAGTTGACAAAAAACACACAATTTATTATTATTACACATAGAAGAGGAACCATGAATGCGGCGGACCGCCTCTATGGAATTACCATGCAGGAAAAGGGTGTGTCCACGCTGGTATCGGTAAATCTGATAGAAAATCAGTTGGATGAATAAAAGTGAGGAATGGATATGTCAGAGGAAAAGAAAGGATTTTTCAGGCGTCTGGTGGACGGTCTGGCAAAAACGAGAAATAATATTGTAGCGGGAATTGATTCTATTTTCAGCGGATTTTCCAGTATCGATGAAGATTTTTATGAAGAGATCGAGGAAATTCTGGTGATGGGCGATATCGGTATCAATACCACAACAAAGATTATTGAACATCTGAAAGAAGAAGTGGACGAGAAAAAGATCAAAGACCCGGCAGAGTGCAAACAGCTGCTGATCGATGAGATCAAGCGCCAGATGGATGTGGGAGATACGGCGTATGAGTTTGAACACAGAAAATCAGTGGTGCTGGTGATCGGAGTGAACGGCGTTGGCAAAACTACTTCCGTAGGGAAGCTGGCGGGCAAATTAAAAGATCAGGGCAAAAAAGTGATCGTAGCCGCGGCAGATACCTTTCGGGCGGCAGCAGGAGAGCAGCTAAACGAATGGGCGCACCGGGCAGGTGTGGACTTGATCGGAGGACAGGCAGGAGCAGATCCTGCAGCTATCGTCTATGATGCGGTGGCGGCTGCAAAGGCGAGAAATGCTGACGTCCTTCTGTGCGATACGGCGGGAAGACTTCACAATAAGAAGAATCTGATGGAAGAACTGAAAAAGATTTACCGGGTGCTGGAAAGAGAATATCCGGACGCCTATCTGGAAACGTTGGTGGTGCTGGATGGAACGACAGGACAGAATGCGCTGGCGCAGGCGCGGCAGTTTAAAGA